>Ga0160460_100039_pt1 | contig 259700 bp, 173 predicted proteins | sample HID1973M_E6MG_FD_108238 | JGI IMG/M metagenome (GOLD analysis project Ga0160460, IMG submission 108238) | Enriched mosquito-associated microbial communities from UW Madison campus, WI, USA - HID1973M_E6 MG | ecosystem: Host-associated > Arthropoda: Insects > Digestive system > Unclassified ... | reverse complement strand
TCTCTTTTTAAACGCTCCACCAGAGGGGTCAATTTGCTCCGACGCGAGGGGGTCAGTTTGCCCCGGCGAAGATGGTCAACTTACCCCGGCAGCTGGGGGCCATTTGCAGCGGTTTTTCCAGATGTTACATAATTGCTCATTTTGGTTACCAATATGCTCACGAATGCGTTTCTTTTTTTTGAAATTGTGATGCCAAAAAAGATTATCCGAACAACGATTAGCAACCTAATAAACCTTATCATGTCTTTTTCAATCCTGAACAGATTAGAATTACTGGATTTTTTGATCCGCACGAAATCCACAGGTTCGCCAAAACAAATGGCGACAAAATTGAACGTAGGAGAACGGGCCGCCTACTATTACATCGACCTCTTGAAGTCGCTTGACGCACCTCTCAAATTCGATAAAGAAAAAAATTCCTACGTATATACAGAAAATGGCGAATTCCATTTTCGCTTCAAAAAAGTAAGAGAGTCAAACTTTTACACAACGTGATCCTTATTATCATTTGGAAATTCAATTAAGCGACCACCAGCCGGACAACTTTAATAGGCTTGTTTCTCATTTTGAAATATTTTTTAATAGTATAAGTCAAAAATATGAAGCATTCATACAGTAAAATACGGTGATAAAGACCTTTTTGTTTTTTCAACAATTTTCGATTATTACGGCTATCCCAAGATTAAGCTCCCTGTGTCTTTCAAAAAAATGTAACAATTGATGCTACGTGAAACTTTGTCCCTTTTAAAGAGAAGAATGTGTCAAGAAAATATTTCTTCTAAGGAAATTGGTAGAAGCATAATTGTTGTCTTAAGTATTGTTTTATACGTATTGCTGATTTATAATTCATCGATTTTTAGTACGTCGATTGATCCTATGAGAAATATGCTGTACTTGGGAATAATTTTAGTTTCACTATTTTCCATTCTTACTAATGCTAAAAGCCGGGGATTTACAGCCGAATTCAGCATCGGCACTCTTTTAATATTCTGCCTTGTAATGCATGGGTTTCTTTTTCATAGTTATGTGCAGTCATTGCAACTACTATCATTAGTTTTATTTGGCGTTTCGATATCACAAATTTTTCCACGGGAGGGTATTTTAAATATATTGATTCTTGGAAATATTTGCCTAGTTCTTATAATATTAAATCAATCTGTTAATTGGTCTAAATCAACCGAAAATGCGGTTGAACATGTCGAAGTAAATTCTGTATTTCTGGTTCTATCTTGTTTCGCAATCACTTCAAAAATTTTGGAAAGTAGATTTGATATCTTTAGTTTTAAGGGGTTAGTCTATATTATTTTAGCCTTTGCTAATATTCTGATAGTCTATTATATTAATGGCTTTGGTTGGATAGTTTTTATTTTTTTCATATCTATAATTGCATTATCAAAACAGTGTTTTCTGGTAAAAAAGCATTTCGTTTTTGTAGCTTTTGTTTTGTCAGTTCCCCTCCTACTTGTATTTCAAGGAACCTTTAGCTGCGAACGATTCTTTATTTGGAAAATCACTGCCGCACATTTTCGTGAATATGCGATTGTGGGAAAGGGGGTTGATAGCTTCTGTCGAGAATATTTTTTATGGCAGTCGGAATACTTTTCTAAAGGGTTATTGAAAAAAGGAGAGGAGGTACTTGGGAATTCAATCCATTCTGCATCTAGTGAATTTGTTCAAATATCTGTGGAATTTGGCATCTTATTTCTAATGGGTTTTCTGTTTTTGTTATTTACACGACTGTGGTATTTGTTACAAGATAATAATATTGGGATCTCAGCGTGTCTTATGTGTATAATTATTACATGCCTTTTTTCCAATAGTCTACATTGTGCCCCTGTCTTCGTTTGTTTTGTAGCGATGATTAATTATTCAAAAAACGATAAGTTTTTGCGATATCACATTTCCCAAACCCTTTCAATTTTATCAATATTTGTTCTCGCAATAATAGTCTCATATATTTTTGAAAGACATAGGCAAATGGAGAAGGTTTGTGATAGGGCCAGTTTTTTTGCGCAGGCCGGTGATGCCAAAAGGGCTATACAAACATTTAAACCCATTGTTGGTGAAATGGAATCCGACGGAAATATTTTATACAACTACAGTAAAGTATTATTAAAATATGGCAAAACAAAAGAGGCATTAAGGATATTAAAAATAGCGAAAGATAAAATTGGTGGATTTGAAGTCTACACGTCTCTAGGATATTGTTTTTTACAATTGGGTAACAGGCAAGAAGCTGAGAAATATTTAACCATTTCCCGATTTGCAATACCTAATAGTTTTATTCCAAGATTCTATTTGTTAAACTTATACGAACGTTATGGTGGAACTGAGAGCCAGCTAAAAATGACAGCCAGAGGTATATTGTCATTGCCGGTCAATGAGCAGTCCAAATTCATTAATACTATTCGCGCGACGGCAACAAGATTGTTATCTGCCAGACATTATAAGAAGGCGGACTATAACAGATTTTCTGAATTGTTCAACGCTTATGAGAATGACTCTCTGAAGCTGGCCTGCCTGAATTTTATTCTCGCCAACCTAAAAAATAGGTATTCGGTGACAGTTAGATACGAAGACATACAAGGTGGAAATGTTTGGAATAAATTAGGCAGCTACAGAGATGGAGATATCAACAATTTTTTGGCTGCTAATGCTATCAACCTAGTAGTAGACACAATATTTGATGATGAACAAATAACAACTGACTATTTGCGGCAAAATATTGATTTTGCATTACAACGGTATCAAACGGGAATGGAAAAATACTCGCTCGACACTTTTTGCAATTATGTTTTACCTTATCGTGTCGGCACTGAACCACTTGTAGAATGGAGGGATAGTTTATATAAAATGTACGGAAGCTACTTGCATAGCAATGGCAAGTCGGTAGTTGATTTAGCGTTGTACAAAAGGTTACGAAAAGACCTTGATACCTGGCTTAAGCGAGATAGCCCAACTGCATATTCAAAATTTCCGCAATCTCCACATCAGGATGTTTTTACAATCATGAACGTTAAGTATCCTTATACCTGTGAGGTAGAAGCTTTGTTTACTATTAATACCTACCGCTCTTTAGGAATACCATCGGCCTACGAACGAATATTTACCTGGGGTAAGTTCAATTTTGGGCATGGTCACGCCGCGGTTATGTACAGTAATGGCAAATTTTATCCTGCTGATTATGATACAACCAAATTTAAATACCAGATTGCAAAGATGTATAGAAGTAGTTTTTCCAAAACAAACAATCCATTCAATCAACTAATATCAGTTGGTCAAGATTCAATTAATATTCCTTCACAACTAAACTTCGAGAACTATCTGGATATTACTTCGGAAAGGACACCAGTGAGTGATATGAAGTTTTTTTTACCGCTTAGCATAGCAGCAAAAAATCCGGCAGCATTCCTGTGTGTTTATAATACAGGAAAATGGATTCCTGTGTCGTGGGCAAAGAGGAACGCAAATTATAACTCCTATAGATTTGAGAATATGGGACGTAAGATGTTATACCACCTGGCAGTATTCGAACGAGGAAGACAAAAACTAGTTGGCTCTCCTGTTATCTTGGATACATTGGGAAACCAGTATGTATTAAAATCTTCTGTCAAAATGGTTGAGGCAAGAGTAAAAATGTTTGATCGATATCATTTGGTAGTGAAAGGAAAGCGCTATTCAATGTTTATTTGGCAGCCAGCCATACAAATTTGGAAAAAGGCTGCTTCCGTTGTTGCTGAAGATGAGTACGTCACTTTTAGTGTTCCTGAAAATATGCTTTTAAAGATTGAACAAGATCACTATGATGGCGATGCCGTACGCCCATTCACTTTTGATTGTAGACTCGACAAGCAGGTATGGTGGTAATATAGCTAAGTCCTTTGCCATGGTGTAAAGGCCGCGCATTACATATTCTTTAATTTTTATCGCTTGAAAAGAGATGGAAAATTTACCTAAAAGCAAAATTGAATATTTAAATCCATTGGTAATATTTTTGCCCCTTATTTATTTTCTATTTGCATTCCCTTTCTCATTTAACTATAGCATAGACGTCAGGTGTAGTTCATATCTGTTGCCATTATACACCATATTGTTTTTGATTTTCCAGATGATTGGGGTAGTGACAAAATCGATGGAATCGAGAATCGAAAAATCATTTAATTTATTTCTATTAGTCTTTGTTTTTGTCTGTTATGTTATCTATAATAATGCTATAATAGATAACGATCATGCAACGATTATTTTTGTGTCACTAATAGCTGCTTCATATATTTTTCGCGCAACAACTCCATCACTTACGATCTTTTGGATGGGTTGCTTTGTTCTTTTTTGGGTTCAGATAATAGTCTGTTTATATCAATCTTATTTTGCCGATCGTCCCGAAGCGATTACCGGCACTTTAGGTAATTCCGGTATTTTATCCTCTTTTTTAATTGTAGGGTTGCCAGTTTGTATTTTTTGTTTAAAATCTATGCCAAATAGACGATGGAGAAACTTGGTAATATGTGCCTACCTTTTTTTGATTATTTTAATAATATATTTCACTCAAGCTAGAACAGCAATTATATGTTTAGCTTTCATTGTCCTCTATATTTATTTCCATAATAGAAAAGCAAAATTATCGAATAAGGTGAAATCTGTGCTTTTGCTTTTGATTCTAATTATTATACCCCTAGTTGTTTGGATTACTGTGAAAATGTATTACATGAAAGAAGGCTCCGCAATTGGTCGGATACTCATATGGAAAGTAAGTTTAAAATCATTTCTTTCAAATTTATTCTTAGGTTACGGTCTTGGCCAAGTTCCTTATTATTATCCAGGTTGGCAATCTGAATATTTTGCGTCGTGTATGCAGTGCAATTCTAAAGATATTATGGCAGCAGGCGAAACCTACCTGATGTTCAACGAAATTTATCAGTTATTTAAAGAGGTTGGTATTTTAGGCCTTTTCTTTTTTGGGTACTTGTTGTTTATAATATACAGATCTAAAAGTTGTCTTTATCCCCAGTTATTAAAAATGTGTAAGACTGTTATTTTGACAATCCTTTTGTGTTGCTTTACTTCATATCCTCTTCATTCAACGCCTATCCTGTATTTTTTTATTATTTGCATCGTAACAGTATTTGCTATAAAGGATAAGAAAAATAAAGACAGATCTTCACCAGGCTATTCCTATTTTACAAAAGTGATTTTGATGTGTTTTTCGATCGTAATAAGCTATCAAGGAATTTATAAAGCCTATTTTGCCTATAGACTAAAACAGTATCTAGAATCTGCCAATATTGAATTTGCGTCAGTTGGTGCTAAGGTCACTATTCTGTGTTTAACTAATGACGGAAAATACGTAGCTCAAGTAGGTGAGTTTTTCTTAAAACATAAAATGTATCAAGATGCAAGTGTTTATTTAGCTGATGCAAGCACAAAGTTTGTGTCATACTCAACTTTAAATTTATTAGCTGAGGCATACGTTGGTTCGGGCCAAGTCGGCAATGCAATTCACGTTTATAAGTGGTTAGATAATTATGTCCCTTCGAAATTTACGACCAAGAAGAATTTGATGAATTTGTACCTATCTATAAATGAAAAGGGAAAGGCGTTTTACTATGCAAGGTTAGTATTAGATATGGATGCAAAGGTGTTCTCCGAAGAAGTAAGAAAGATTAAGTGGGAGGCAAGGCATGTTATTTCTCTTAAAAATAAATCTCAGGATAGTCTTATTCAAAAATAAAAAATCACTGCAATTACGATGCAGTAGCCAATTGTAATTTTAACGTAGAAGATTTAATACCATAATTGTTAATTTAAAAACAAAAAAAATGAAAAAGTTTTTTGTTGCGGGATTTTGCATGCTAGTCGCTGCAACCATTTCATCCTATTCTTACAGCCAGACGGAATCAGACCCGGTAAAGTGTTTGGTAGTTAGTGTAATCCAAACACAACACGGTGAAATCCTCGGTAAAAAGTGTTTCCGTGATGCAGAAGGACCAGACATTTTTGAAGGTTACGAAGTTACATGTTATGCTGATGCCAACAGAAACTGTAATCCAGCTGCATGTAAAGCAGTTCAAGGATGTTATGTTCAGTAAGCTTTAAAATTCAAAACTTATCAGGCGTAAATGTTTGATAAGTTTTTTTAATTTTTTGAAAAATTATTTACTAAATGAGAGTTTTTGTTAAATGTCTGTTTTTTGTCCTTTTGATAGGTTGTCGGCCTAAACATGAATCAAGTACATCTATTGAAATTAATAATGATAACTTACGAAGTGAAGATAGAATTTTATTAAGTGCCGTTGCCGATTCTATATACTACGTTAGTCTATCAACTCCAGATAGTATTTTTCTTAATAGTAAGCTTAAGTATCAAGTATATGGTGATAACCTTTTTGTTTTAGACGAAATAATGAATCAGGTTTATCAATTCACTATTAAAGGAAATTATGTTGGTAAGATGATTTCCAATGGTAGCAATGCAAATGAAGTAACCGCTGTTACCAGCTTTTGTGTTGATGACTCTTGTCTTTATATTTTAGATTCAGAACTTAAAAAGATTGAAAGTATAAATTATAAAAAAGGCTATTTGAAGAAAGAATTTTCCATTGATGAGCAGCCCATGGAGATAAAGAGACTTTCAAATAAGATATTTCTTTTTTGTTCATTAAAAGGAAAACAATATAAAATAGACCATCATCTTTCTCTTTATAGTATAGACGGTAAGAGAGAAAAGGTTTACAAAATAGAAGAAAAATTTAATCAAAACAGATTGGCTGGTTATTCACTTCAAATGTTTGGAAAGAAGATAAGGTATTGGCTTGAAGGGCTTAATCAAATCTTTGAAGTGGACGAAAATCTGCAACCCGAAATTGTCAACAGCATTCAAAGTAAAGATATTTCTGCCCCCGAAGCAATATTTTCGGTTTCAGGAGGGCAACGTTCTTATAACGACTTGACTTTTGTCGATCAATACCTTGAAAGTTCAAACACAATATTTCTTTCTCTTATTGATAAAAAGCATTTTAAAGCTTTTTGTATTTCGAAAAAAGATTGGCTTTGCAAAAATGCGGTTTTTGATTATTCATATTTCGATAATGCATTCGTTAATGATATTGATGGAGGTATACCTTTCTGGCCTTCATTGATGCTTGACAATGGGCAGCTTTCTACTTATATGCAAGCATATAAATTTAGATCCTTGTGGGAGAATCCCAAGCTGATATCAAAACAACCATTTATGGATAAAAGGACAACTGAAAGCAAAGAAATGGTATCGAAATTGACAGACGACGGAAATCCAGTTTTAATTTTTGTAAAACCCAAGAATAATGACAAATAAAATACTTTTTGCCTTGGCAATCATTTTTATGACTGCGTTCGGCTTTATTATACCAAGGCTGCTTGTTTCGAAGAAATCAGGCAGCCCTGTTCCGACGGGAAATTCCTCAATGGCATTCTCAAATCTGGCAAAGAATTTTTCAAATCAGGCTGGATTAAAATGTATAAACTTTATATCTGAAAAGTATAATAAAGATAGCAGCCTGCATACCGTTCTATATTTTAATAAGTTCTGTTGCAACCTTTGTATTACAAACGGAATGCTTGCAGTTGTTAGGCAAAACAAAATGACAAAATCGCTGATTATTTGTGATAGCGCAAGTTACAAGCTCTTATCTAACGACTTTGCTCATAAGACGATTGCGTCCCTTAAGATTGAGCTTCTAAATGACAAAGACAATCAAACACTTAGTCAATATTTTGATACTCCTATTCTATTTTTCAATTTTCCATCATTAAAGTTTTGTTACCCATTGTATCCAAACAATGATTTAGAGGTTAATACTCTCGTTTCTTTGATTTAATTATTCTTTACTATTTTAAGAATATTGGTCATTGTTTTTGTTCATATAATTTTAATTAATGGTCTCCGCGCGTTATATGAACCAATTTAAAAATATCTTTTTTAAGATTCAATGAGAAGCGATTCAATAGCTAGTAATAGTGGTAATTATCCGTGTAAAAGATATAAATCTTTTGCTTGTAGCATAAGAGATAACTAACATCCCATGAGATTAAGAGTTAAATGTTTTGGTCTGCTTTCGTTCGGCATTAAGTTCGCAGTATTGTTAATACTAACAATAAAATTTGCAGGACCCTTATATGCTCAGCATAAAGATTCTACTTTATTGGGTACATTAAAGGGAAAAGTGAAAGATTCGATTTACAATTTCATGTTAACAAGCGCCACTGTTGCAGTGTATAATAAAGCTGACTCCAACTTACTGCGATATAGCATTCCTAATAACTTCGGAGAGTTTACAATAAGTTCGTTGCCCTTGGAAGTGCCTTTAAAACTGGTGATTACGCACGTGGGGTATAAAGCTTTTTACATGACCCTTATTATTTCACGGCCGGGCAATTTATTGGATGTAGGCCAGCTTTATATGTATCAGCTAAATGAGAAGGACAGTCTGCAGACTGCACAAGAAGTTATCGTTACGGCCGTTGCGCCAGTGCGGATGAAGGGTGATACGCTGGAGTTTAATGCCTCTGCTTTTAAATTAGAAAATAACGCAACCACAGAAGATCTTATCCGGCGGCTTCCCGGCTTTACGATTTGGGGCGACGGCGAAATAACTTTTAATGGTAAAAAAATAAATTCTGTGTTGGTAGATGGCAAACCTTTTATGGGGAGTTCCGACATTACTATAGCTACGCAAAACCTACCGAAAGATGCCATATCTAAAATACAGGTGTATCAGCAAGTTGATCAAAAAAATCCACTGGATTCCACACTTCATGCCAATATAAAACTGAAGGAAGATAAAAAGATGGGATACTTTGGAAAGGTGTCTGCAGGCTATGGCACCGGCCAGCATTATGCCATGGACGGGATGATGAGTGGCTTTAATAAGAAAGCACAGTTAAGCGCAATTGCCGCAGCCAACAACGTGAACAAGATGGCCGGCGACGTAAATGCTCTTTTGAAAAAAAGTTCGTTTAAGGGGGAAGGTGCCAATATGGACTATCAAACCGATTTTACTATTTATGGTTTGAACAAACAATTAGCAGCAGGTGCAAAGTATCAATATGATTTTATTGAAAATCCTGAATACAGGAAAACCAGCCGCCTGAATGCGGATTGTTTTGTAAGAAACAACAATGCTACGATAGAGAACAATATTAAAACCAATACTTTTCTGGCAGCTGATAGCGTGTTACAGCAAATTTCAAATACAAACCGTTTCAATAGCTCCTCGATGCAACGGTTTGCGGGCAATTATGAGCGTAGTTCAAAAATTTTTATGCTGAATACAACCTTCGATGTAACCCTCAATCACCAGAAGAGTACAAGCGAAACCAATGCTCAACAGGAGCGAACCGGAACTGGTATAGTAAGCAACAGTTCATCAGGCAATGAAGAAGTGAATAACGGAAGAGATATTAATGCGGGTGCAATGTTTAAAAATATGAAGGGTTACTATTCAACACATCGGATTCCAAATGTATTTAGTGTTGAGTACCGTTTTTCGAACAGTAACAACGATGGGCATAGCAGAAACAGGAGCAGCTTTACATCTTTGATTGACCCTTCCGCCAATCAAACATTTGACAGGTTATATGCGAAGAAAGATGCGAATACCAATACTCACACACTCAATTATAATTATCCGATGCTTAGATCGTTGATCTTTGGCAATGCCAGGCTTGGCGGCATCGATCTTGGCATTTCAGGTGTTGTTTCTGTAATAAACAGCAAAGATTCCAATACGGTATTTGATATGGATACAGCGAAAGGCGATTTTAAAATGAATAATTATTTATCCAATCAAAGGAATTCAACCACTAAGAATTTTGTTCCGGCACTACAGATCTCAAAGCAATTTTATAAAGGTTTAACCAATAGGTATAATAAATACGTGACAATAGCCTTGAACATTAAAAACCAATACTATAGCATGAACAACGAGGCTACGCATTATAGTCAAAACTTTGCCTATCGTTATTCTCGGTTTGTTCCTGATGCAAGCTTTAATTATAACAATCACCAGTATGGTAATTATGAAGCAGCGTATGAACTCAAATTTGCAACAGATGTTAAATACCCCGGCATAAATGAAATTGCTCCATTGATAGACAGCGCCAATCTTTGGTTCATTCCACTCGGCAATCCCTCTATAAAACCGGAGTATAACAAAACACTCTCCGCATTATACAGGTTTACCAGCCGAAAACCCAAAAACCCATGGAACGTGTTGCTCAATGTAGCTATTGGTGCAACGGATCGCAAAATCGTTAACAGTATTGTGTATGATGAAACGGGCAAACAAATTTCCTACCCTTTAAACATGAATGGCTATAAGTATTCCAGCGGAAATATTGCCTATAGCAAATCATTGGAGATAAAGAAAAGCACACTTGAATTACATGCGGACTATTCACTTACAATTGATGAAAGTCCGCAACTGATTAATAATGCATTTAACGTGTCGAAAAGTAAAAATCACAGAAGTAACGCAAGCATCGCCTATCGTTATAAGGAAATGGTGACGTTAAAGGTGGAAGAGACGGTAAGTTTTTATCATTCAAAACAAGAAGGTTTTAATAATAGCTTTTTTAAAAGTGCCAATCAATTTACACGCTTTATTGCTGTGTTGCATTTGCCGAAAAACCTGGAGTGGAACACCAATATCACCTACAATAAAAGTAGTTCCAATGGTATGGCTTCCCAATACTTCACCATTTGGAACGCAAGTGCTTCGTACCGCTTCTTAAAAGGAAATAATGGTGAAGTAAAATTTTCCGCGTTAGATTTGCTAAGGCAAAACAGAGGTATTACCAACACCAATTACGGCAATATGCAAACTTTTACTGTCAGCAATGTATTGCAACAGTATTTCATGATCACATTATCGTACTATCCAAGAAAATTTGGTAAAAAACAAAAGGATGATAATTGATAAGGTATTGATTCATTTCAACCTAAATACTTCGATTGTTAAACATTATTTTTTCAATTTCATTTTTACAATAACCGGCTTGCTTGTAATGCCGGGGATATGTAGGATGCTTGTTTTCTGTATTTTCTTTTGGGGCAAACATTTGTAAAGAAGATACTGAGGAATAAAAGTAATCCAAAGAAAAAGAGAGCCCTTTCAAATGAAATTGAATGGGTTCGATTTCTCCGAGCCGGGCCTCACTATGAATTTGCTGCTGTTCGTTTTGAAAAATAGAAGATTCTTTTGAATGAAATATTTCTTACACCACGAATTGTACCTATACTGGTTTAAAGGACATTTTTTTTACACTGTCCAGGTATTTGAGGTTATTTGAAGTCATGACAGTGCTATTAATACTGCGGTTGGAAGGTCAAATTGATATAGCTTGATAGCGGAATATTTATTGACCTTGTACAAATTAGTCGTTAAAAGGAGTTGGCACATATAAAGTTCCGTTTGATACGGTGTCGCTTTCTATTCCGTCCAGCGGACCCGCCAAGTAGTTAAATGCTGGTTTCATTATGGGATTAAAAGGCGGCAAAGATTTGTTGCTTTCTAGACATCGAGTAAATGATAAACACTGTTTTTTCGGTGAATCGCCATCCAACAGGTAGAAACTGCCAATGGACATAAAATAACCGTTGCATATGGTGTGTTAAGCTGTTGACCTTGGCGGCTTTCTTGCCAGATAGCCTTTCTTTTTCCTAGTACCTGCAAAGAAGATATAATGGCTTGATTCAGATGCACCGGATTTGCTGTCTATGGCAGAGATAGTCGCCTCCGTATTTTGTTCATCCATAGATATATTGAGGAAGTCGTCTATTTTAGATCTTATTTCGCTGATGTACTTTACTGTTGATGTAGAAAAAAGCGGCCTACAAGTCAAAGTAATATATGATAATATTGCTATCGCTAACAACCATTTTGCCAACATCTCCAAACAAGTTCTTGCTGGTTGTTTCCAAAGGAATATATTCTACCATCTTAAAATAATCAGAAGCTATACTGCTCTACTCGAGAAAGATCTGGAAACGGGTTTCATTATGCAAATGCTGGGTTGGTTATTGATGAGTTGATTTAAAATTTTAGTGGTGTTTTTCATCAATCCTTCAATTTCATTTTCACGATTACAGGATTGCTTTTGCGATTTTGAGTGTTGAAATATGCCTGCAGTGCTGGCGGATATTGAGGGTGCTTATCTTGTGTGTTTTCTTTCGCGGCAAACATTTGCAAAGAAGATACCGATGAATAAAAGCAGCCGGAGGAAAAATATAGACCATATATAACCGTCATGAAACCATTATTAACAAACGGCAAAAAGCTACTTTTCTCATCGGGGGTTATACGTTCAAGAGATGCGAGTTGGCCCGATATAGTGTCGTAAACGAAATTGTATTGATTGAACTCTTCCGAACTAGGGCGGGTTATAAAGATGCCGGGGATTATTCTGAAAAATAATCGATTCTTCAGGAAAAAGATATTTCTTACCTCGCATATTATTCCTGGGTTATGTTCTATACTATATTTTAAGCTATCAAGGTATTTCAGGTCGTCAGAAGTCAGAACGTTAGTGGGAACAACGCGACTAGATGGAAATACAAATTGATATTGCCTTATCGCCGAATCTTTATTTACCTTATATACATAGAAATCATACGGTGTTGAGGTGTAAAAAGAACCATCTGAAATAGAATTGTTTTGAATCGCCCCCAGTGAGCCTGCTAAATAGCTGAATGATAGTTGTTTCTTTTGGTTAAATGGCAGGAATGACTTGTACAGCGATGTATCTTTGTAAATGTCTATAAGATGATATATACTGTCTTTGGGTGTTTTATTTGGATACAAATGGCCACTGTTTAAGACTGCGTAGAAACCATCTCCAATAGACGTTAAGTTAGGTGCTTTAGAGGCCAATTTGCCTGCGACTCTATTCTTTTTGTGCTGACCTTTAAACGTGAAATAACTTGATACAACGTTGCCTGATTTGTCTATTGCCTTAATAACAATTTCCCGTTTCTGTAAATCTGCAGCGATTACCGGGCTTTCATCTTCTCTAATTTTTACTTTGGTAATATATTTTCCGCCGGTCGTGAAAAATAAAACAGATCTGGTGTCATAATCCGAAATAACAATGGTGCTGTCCGTTGCGACCATTTGGTAAACATCTCCAAATAAACTCTCGCTGTTAGTTTCCAAGGGAATGTATTCTATTGCTTCAAAAAAATCAGAAGCTTTACCTCCATACGCGTGGCTCGGATCAATTCGTATTTTAGAAACATCCTGCGTAAAACCTTGGTTGAAAAAGACACTAAGAAAACACATAAGGTATGGGATGGGTTTCGAATGCTTTTTTAAGCATAAGATTTTGTTTTTCATATTTGCAACTTTTGACAGTTTATTTTTTATTTATTGTAATGATTTTGCTTAATTTACCGTTAGATGTTATTTGTTGTTCAAGCTTTTCCATCAGGACATTCGCCTTTGGCATTTAAAGTACAATTACACATTTACATTAAAGCATCATTATTACTATGTTTCTCTATTGCATTAAATCTTCTTTAGATAGTATGTAAATGGTACTGATATTCAAAAATAGGGTCATGCCATTTTACTGACACCAATGTTATTTTTAGAATATTTTATGTAAAAATAAAGGTACATACTGCAACAGCATTGCAGTGTAACTTGTACAATCGAATGAAACAGCTGGTTCTTATTGGTCAATAACAGCTCAGGATGACATGTGCCTGGCTTACTTTTTCACTATCTATTTTATCAAAACCTGACGGGTCTGTGTCATCCATTTCTGATGCCGCTACACTTTGAGCATACTGCCACAACTCGTTTAATTGTTGTTTTATTTTTTCCTTGTTACCCTTAATGGCTTTGCCCCATACAAATGTATAGCGGTTGGCATTGGCTTCAATCTTGGTTCCATCGGTATAAAGATCTTTAACACTGAGCAATCCCTCTTCGCATAACAATATAACTACCTGGGTAAAAATAGGTTGCAATGTTTTTTGCAAACGTTCGCCTCTAAAACGATTAATGGTATTATGATCTGGCTTGCTCATGCCACTAAGCCACATGTACTGTATATTCTGGCTGATGGCTTCTTCTATCTTGCGACTACTGTATACATTATTGATATAGGCATATACCAATACTTTTAATAACATGCGAGGATGATAACTGCTGGTGCCACCTGGCTTATACTCACGCAGAAGCTTGGTAATATCTATCTTGTCCAAGACTTCATTGATCACACGAACAGGATGATTTTTTGCGATCAGATCGCCAATGTCTGGTGGTAACAACATTGCCTGGTTCTGCAAGTTGCTCTTAAATACCACTGATAATGTTTTGCCTCTTGCCATGCTCGTATAACAACAAAAACAGGACAAAAGTCAGCTCAAAACACTACTAAACTTATACAGTTCAATTGTGCATAAAACGCCCTAAAAAACTGAAAATAAAAAAACCGCCTCAATTACTTTTGAGACGGCCTCGTACAATGGCAGCATTAATACCATTATTTGTTAGTAGTCCAATCCTGCGGCGGCCATGGCTGGTTGAGATTCTTTCTTTGGTTTGTCCGCCACCACGCATTCAGTAGTCAGTAACATACCAGCAATAGAAGCTGCATTTTCAATCGCAATGCGTGCTACTTTGGTAGGATCGATTACTCCTGCTTCCAGCAATCGTTCATATTGTTCAGTCCTGGCGTTGTAGCCGAAGTCGGCATCGCCGTCTTTCACTTTTCGAACAACGATACTGCCCTCAAGCCCGCTATTGGCCACGATCTGCCTGAGTGGCTCTTCCAGGGCTCGTCTAACGATAGCAATTCCCGTATTTTCATCTTCGCTGCTCCCTTTGATATTTTCCAACGTTTCGGCAGCCCTTATAAACGCAACGCCGCCGCCCGGCACAATGCCTTCTTCAACTGCCGCCCGCGTTGCATGCAGTGCATCGTCCACGCGATCCTTTTTTTCTTTCATTTCCACTTCAGTTGCGGCGCCGACATAAAGAACGGCAACACCTCCGCTTAACTTGGCCAAACGCTCCTGTAATTTTTCTTTATCGTAGTCGGATGTGGTATTTTCTATTTGTGCTTTGATCTGGCTGATGCGGGCGGCGATGTTTTCCTTTTGTCCGTGGCCTCCAACAATAGTTGTGTTGTCCTTATCAATCACTATCGATTCAGCAGAGCCAAGATGAGTAAGATCGCAGCTATCTAGCTTGTAGCCCTGCTCCTCGCTGATAACAGTGGCACCGGTAAGGATGGCAATATCCTGCAGCATTTCCTTGCGCCTGTCGCCAAAACCGGGCGCTTTCACTGCTGCTACTTTCAACACGCCACGAATTTTGTTAACGACCAGTGTTGCCAGCGCTTCACCGTCCAGGTCCTCCGAAATTATAAGCAGTGGACGCCCGCTTTGTGCCGTTTTTTCCAATACACCCAGCATATCTTTCATAGAAGATATTTTCTTATCGCAGAGCAGGATGTAAGGACGCTCAAGTTCTGCCTGCATTTTGTCTGTATTGGTAACAAAATAAGGAGAGATATAGCCGCGGTCAAACTGCATACCTTCCACTACGTCCACGGTAGTGTCGGTTCCCTTAGCTTCCTCCACGGTGATCACCCCTTCTTTACCCACTTTATTAAACGCTTCAGCAATCAGTTTGCCTATTGCATCATCATTATTTGCTGAGATGGTTGCTACCTGGCTGATCTGATCACTGTTGTTTCCAACTGTTTGAGATTGATGCTGTAAATGTTGCACAACGCTGCTAACTGCTTTGTCGATACCTCTTTTAAGATCCATCGGGTTTGCGCCTGCTGCAACATTTTTTAATCCTTCATTAATAATAGCCTGCGCAAGTACAGTGGCTGTTGTAGTTCCATCGCCCGCGATGTCCGCTGTTTTGGAGGCTACTTGTTTTACCATTTGCGCGCCCATATTTTCAACTGGGTCTTCCAGCTCAATTTCCTTGGCAACACTTACGCCGTCTTTTGTGACAGATGGAGCGCCAAATTTTTTTTCTATGACTACATTGCGGCCCTTAGGTCCTAAAGTAACTTTTACAGCATTGGCTAAAACGTCCACGCCTTTTTTCATTTTGTTGCGTGCATCAAGTTCGAAGAAAAGTTGTTTTGACATACATTTACTTTTTGCAGTTTAACAATAAATAAAAATCGATTACAATAAGGTAGCTAACTTAGTACGGCGAGGATATCCGTCTCGCGCATAATGAGTAATTCCTGGCCATCAATCTGAATTTCGGTACCCGCATATTTTCCGTAAAGAACAGTATCTCCCTGCTTTACAGTAACGGGTTCATCTTTCTTGCCCGGTCCGGCGGCAACAACGATACCTTGCTGCGGTTTTTCTTTAGCGGTGTCTGGGATGATAATTCCTCCTGCGGTCTTTTGCTCTGCGGGTGCAGGCTTAATAATTACACGGTCGTGTAGTGGAGTAGCAGAAACATTGTTTGTCATAATAAATGATTTTGGTGATTAAACAAATTCATTGATATGCATTGCAATTCTCTGGCAATGATCAGCAAGCTTTTTTACAAGTGTTGTGCCAATGGTAAATAATGTAAATTTTGACATCTCATTTTGTCACTGGAAGTGAAGATTTGACATTTGTAGCCTGCATTACTTACACTTGAAAATTTTCATTTTGTGGAATAAAAAAACCTTACAGGCGAGGGCTTCGCGTGTAAGGTTTGAATGGACAGGTCGTATTGGTTTAACTTCTTATTTCCCTACGCATAAAAAGATAATAGCATAGTGCAAAACATGCCACTGTTGCGGCTAATAGGCCACTTAACTGCGGCCAGACGATCATCAGGCTTTCTTTAAATGGCAAGGGGGCCGGCACCGCACCGGCCATCTGTTCCATGGTAATGGGCCCGAGGCTTCGAACGGAAGGCATTAGCAATGTGGTGGTGGCATCTGTATAGAGCTGGTTGGGCGCTATGCGCAGGATATTTAAAATTATATCGTTATAAGAAATAATCTCAGCCTGATTAAGCAAGTTTGGATCAGGCAAGAAAGCACGTACGATGAGATTCACTACCATTTGGTAAAAAACAGTAAAAAATATCCATACACCAATAGCCGTTAAGGCAGAGGTTGCTGCCTGCCTGAACCTGACAGACATCAAAATGGCAAGGCTTAGCCAAAAACCAACATATAGAATTGTTATTGTACCAAAGGCAAGTATTCGCACCAACTCTTGTGGTTCGATCCGCACCCCTGTCAAAAGAAGTCCTCCGCCCATCATCAATAAGACGAGGGTGATAAACAAGGTGCTCACTACCACTAAGCCACCGACGAATTTTGCCAACAACAGGTTGTCACGATACACAGGCTGCGCCAGTATTCTTGTAAGTGTTCCACTGTTTTGTTCGCTGTTAATGGCATCGAACCCCAGTGCAATTCCCAGCAGCGGACCTAAAAAGCTCAGAAACACATGAAGAGGAGGGATGGTGTTATCTGTTGTGGTCAACAGTTTCAGGTATAAAAAAACATGGTCCGGATCGTTTGTATTATTGATCGCTGCACCAATGTTACTGAGTGATACATACATGGAAGCAATAAAGGTAAGCGTGATCAGTACAATAAGTACCACGAAGCGCCAACTGCGTATATGATCCGCAATTTCCTTATTTACCATTACCTGAAATGGTGAGGTTGGAATGCGCATTTTGGGTCCGTTGACGGCAATTTTATTTTTTAAAGAAAGATCTTTGAAAAAAGCTAACTGACTTTTCATTGGTGATATTTTCAGTTGAATTGTTCTCAAAATATTGTTGATAGATATCGTCCAGTCCATATTCTTTTTTATGCACACTCATAATGTCGTAACCTTTTTGAACAAGAAAGCGCACAATGGCTGGTGTCATATCCTGGAAGCAGGACACGTCTATTGCGTTGTTGTCAACGGCAACCTGTTTGATATTTCCTAATGCCAGCAATGCCATTTCGTGTTCCCATGGCTGTGCAAGTGGTTCGCTGAGCGTGATGCGTGTCGTATATCCTTCTTTGTTAAAAAGGTTGCCGGATAACGTGTTAATATTCCCCTCGACCAGTAATTTCCCGGTCACAAAAATGCCGACACGATCACATACCTGTTGTACGTGATGTAAATGGTGAGACGACAGGAGTACGGTTAGGCCTTGTTGTTTGCTTAATTGTTTGATGAGTATCAAAAAATCTTTCACGCCTGCAGGATCGATACCAAGTGTTGGTTCATCCAAAATAATAACATCCGGGCGCTTGATCAGTACGTCGGCAAGCCCAAGTCGTTGTTTCATCCCCCTTGAATAGGCGGATGTTTTTTTATGCATATCATTTTCAAGACCCACTTGCTTCATGGTTGCTATGGCACGGGAACTTATTTCATCTTCGGGCAAGCCATTTAATTTTGCTATGTACATTAGATTTTCCAGGGCCGTCATATTATCGTAGAACCCTACACTGTCTGGCATGTATCCGACTTTTCTTTTAACGGCAATAGGATTGCTGGTGGAGTCGTAGCCGCAAACCTGCACGGTGCCTGATGTTGGATCCGTGAGTCCAAGCATCATAAGTATGGTAGTTGTCTTGCCCGCTCCATTGGGTCCCAATAGTCCAAATATTTCTCCTTTGTTGATGGTGAGGTCGAGCTGATCAACCGCTTTAAAAGTTCCATAGCATTTGGAGAGTCCCTTCAATTGTATGATAGGATCGTTCATCGCTGGTTTTGTTTTGATCTGGTGGTATGGAAAACTGAAAGAGAGGCCTGCGTATTACAGACCTCAGTTTATTATAAATTAGTTGTCCGGGCACTGCTGTTATTATCTTCTTCCGTATTTACGAATGAGATAATAGACGAGCCCGATGGCCAGCAATATTACAAGTATGCCGATCCAACCTGAAAGCAAGGAGGTTTTTACAATGATTCTGAATGCTGCTTGCGCATTGGTGTTTGCATTCCTTATCGTAAACGTGGATGCATAATCCCCGGCAATGGTTTTATCCGGCACATTTAGCCTAGCGATGATGTCGACTGATTTTCCCGGCTCGAGTTGTTGGATCTTCGCCGGTTCAAAACTGCATTCCCATTTGGGAGGAAGCTGGGAGGAGAGTTCTATATCATTGAGCACAAGTGTTCCGGAATTTTTTGCCACCAGGTGAATTTCTTCGTGGCTGCCCGAAGTAACTTCTTCGCTTAGTCTGCCGGTTGGAGTAGTTAACTCGAGCCCATAAGACCCTTTTACTACCGCTTCAATTTCAAGTAGTAAAGTATCTGTGCCAGACACGGCTTTTACCGGGATCTTATATTTGCCAGGCTTTGCGTTAACGGCAGCATTGATCTCAATGGAAATATCCTGCGTTTTGGCAGCATCGAGATTAAGCGATGTAATGCGGTTGCCATCCACTTTGTAAGCGACCATCCAACCATCAGGCATAGTGGCTGTAAATTCATACACAACAGTTTTGGCTGAGCCATTGTGCAAGGTCGCATAGTACCGGAATGTTTCATTGGTGGCTGCTTCAATGTTCATGAGTCTTACCGTGAAGCTGGATTTTCCATTTGGCGGAGCCGGTGGCTGCTGGGCTGTCAGGGCATGACAAGACGAGAAGAAGAGAAAAAATAAAACTACAAAAAACTGCAATGGGCGCGAATGGCGCAATCGGGTAAATAAGGATCCTGTTAACATAATCTAATACTAAAATTGGTTAAAATGATAGTTCAAAAAATGTTTATTAAATGCTTTTATCGTTACGTTTGATGAGGAGCGAAAATAAAAAAGGAGAATAAATTTTGGTACACGTTAAAAAAAAATTAACAAAATTCCCCGCATCAAATTATATCGAACGAATGAAGGAGGTAAAAATATTGTTTGATGAATTCGCGTGTCCGTTGAAAGAGCAGTAAAAGAATTTTTGACAGCCCCCAGGATATCCGCAATCCAAAATTATTTGATGTTCAATGGTAACATAAAAATCAGCCTCAGTTGCAGTGATGGACTGAAAAATTTTCCTGTCAAAAAATCATTTTTTGCCCCTGGCATTCCGGTTGCTTATGGCATTTTTAAAAAGGAGGGATTATGAACAACATTATTAAAAAAGAAAACGGCCGCGTGCCAGCCTTTGGAAGTATTGTCGATCAAATCTTCCAAAACAATCTGAGTCGTTTTTTTGAAGACTCGTCTTTGATGAATGAAAGCTTCCGTATTCAGGTGCCTGCCAATATACGCGAGACCGCGACCGGCTATGAATTGCATCTGATTGCACCCGGGCTCAGGAAAGAAGATTTTAAGCTGCAGCTGAATAAGGATGTGCTAACTATTTCCTATGAGCATGTGGAAGCGGACGAACAACAAGAGGATGCATGGATTCGTCGCGAATACAGGCAGCAGACCTTTTCAAGAAGCTTTAACCTGAATGAGGCGGTGGATAGCACCAGGATTACTGCAAGTTATAAGGACGGTATATTGCAGGTAGTCCTGCCAAAAAAAGAAGGTAGTAAAAATGTTTCGCAAGTCATCCAGGTGCAGTAAGCGTTGCAGAATCCATCATGTAAAAAGGGCGGAAGAAAGCCTTCCGTCCCTTTATCCTATTTAAATCACGAACAACAAGTGAAAGTTATGAGAACTGGATTTTATATCATCATCAATGTCAAAACCTGCGACAACGTCGAATCTTTCGGTACATTGGAAATAGGTAAGGACCGGACCTTTGCCCGCCATTTGTTCGGGTTACTTAAAGGACGCCCTGTCAATTCGAATGAAGGCCTTATTCATCTTGACTTAATGGAAACAAAGGATGGATTGCCAATGAACCTGGAAGTGCTATATTGCACACTTTCAGAGCTTGGGGAAAATGTCCAAATAGTAACGAAGGAAATGTTTAAGTATATAACGTTGAAGGATATGCGAATATAAAAATTAGGCAGAAGAATTTTGCTGGCTTTCTTATTGCTGCCCGTAAAACAAACGTAGATACAGCCCTTTAGGAATTTAGTGCGGCAAGGACATGTTTATGAGGAAAAAAACTTAATAGTTTATGACTATATTTTTTCAATAATACTCAGCGGGATAAAACGCGCATTCTTTCTTTATATGAAACAGATAGAACCAATAATTATTCATCAGTGAAACGTATATGCTTTACCAAATCTTTAAAATAATCCTTTGACCAGATTTCAAGCGGCTTATCATCTGGGATAAAGCGTACGATATCGTCTTTAATCTCGTCCATAGACACCTGATTTATTTTGTGTATCAATAGATCGAGGAATTCTTCTTTGGTGATGGTTTCTTTTGTCCAATCATCACTTTGAATTGACCTTGTTAGAAAATGATCAAGGTGTAACGGAATGTTACCGCGAACATACCACTCCAGGTCAAACCAATCCCGTCCTTTGATCCGTCCCTTCCATTTTCTAAAAAGTAAAGCATGCATCTTGCCGGCGAACAGATCTGGCAGTGTAAAACATTTCGTATAAAATGAAAAGGGGCGCAAGAGTAACTTTTCTTCTGTTATAAATCCAAGTGGTGGATTGGTATCTACTTCCAATTTGATTTTAATAGCGGGCCGCATACCAATACGTTCTTGTGGAATAATGCTGTTAATGATTAATTCTTTCCATTGCGTACCGGGTTTTAAAAAAGCAGAGTCAATAGCAGTTTTCTTTGTTTTATTTTTTTCTGTAACGGTAACATCTATCCCAAGGGCATTAAATTCCCTGGCCATCCCATCAAGGTATGGTTGAAGTTGAAATTCCTTATTAACCTCCAGAAGTGAAAAATCCAGGTCTTCTGAAAATCTTTTTACGCCGTGAAATATCCTGAGAGCGGTACCTCCATAGAAAGCGGCCTTTTCAAAAAAGCCACTTCGTTGCAGGCCTGCCAGCGCTATTTCCTGCATGATTTCGCGCAAGGCGCTTTCAGCCTCCTCATGGTTAGAGGGATGATATTCTTCGAGCCATTCCTTGATCATAGATCATTTAGTGTTTTAATAAGCACCAACAAGCTCTCGCGCTTTGGAGCATGTGCCAAATAGCTTTCGATTGATTGTGTATTGAGTTCCGCCAGGCCGTCTTCGCTTATTCGCAAATCTTCTGTAAGATATTCAAAGGTTTGCTTTGCGCTCCTGAGTTTCAATCTAGGCGTTGTTATAATTTTATCGCAAAGACTTTTTTCTTTTCCGGCAATAAGTGCCATTTGGTTCGAGGCCAGCTCTACGCGTTCGATACCGTAAGAATAATAGGGCAAAGGAATTCGGATATACCTGAATCTGCCAATGGGTGTTTTATAAACCTTTGCAAGATGGGTCGTCATGGAAAGCGTCTCATACACTCTTTCAGGTATCATTCCCCAATAGGAGAGTGCTGAATCTGATGAAATATAGCTTGGCCCCCAAAGATGATTTGCCAAAAGTAATTTTTCCGGGGCAGGCACTGATGCTTGTGGACCAGGGATAAATATGCCTCTTTTAATAGGAGTGAGGAAGCCCTTTTTCACCAATTCATTGACCTTGTCATATGGGCGCTGGTATTCGGACAACAAATCCATTAAAATCTGCCGGGTTAAAGGTTGGCCAGAATAAAGTGCTATCGCTTTTAAGAAGTTCACCTGTACGATTATATAGTAAATATCGGAAAATTTCCGATATTTCATCAAATATTAGCCATATTTAAAATTTTGAACGTGATGAGGTCAATTACATAATTTGTTAAATCCGTCAAAATTGCAGTATTAGTCAATCTAACAATTAGACTGCCGGTAAAAAAATATTGGCACAGCACAAGGCTGCACCAATATGATGTAACAGGTAGAGGGATTAAGAAGGTACAGGCAACCCATCAAAGGTAGTAGCCAGGCAAGAACCCGCCCACAACACGTTGCAAACTGAAATGATTGTCACGGCAACGCCAACGGCAGCTTTCTGATCCGGTCCCTGGGGTACGAAATAGTAGGTATATGCTAAAGCAGGTGAATACAGACCGCTTAAATCAAAGAACGTGCCTCCAACGCACGATACGATAGCATTGATATCAGCCGGAACAAACTTATCGTGTTCCTTCACGCTATGCAACAATTGAAAAACAGTAGGTATCTGCCAGATAACATTCAGAATACAATCCAATGCAGGGCTGACTTTTTGTCCCCAAGTGGTAGCAGCGGCTGTATTGGGGAACCAGGGCGAGCCACCATCAACTACTGCTTTGGCAACGGCCAGGTAGGTACACAAATTATTCATTCCCGTAAACCAGTTGTCTATAGTATAGGCAACCAGCCCGCCTTGCGTTACACCTTCTATCATATCCGGTAAAACATATCCCATGTAGCCTACTGCCTGTATAACAGAAAATATTTTATTCTTAATGACATCTGCCGGATCGGGCTGCCATCCTTCAGCAGGATCATAAGGAAGCATTGCCTTTACAATAAGACCAGTGTCCACCAATAATGCGCCTACGGTAGCACATAAACTGCCAACAATATTTAACGGCGTCATGCCGGTTTGACTGCTACCGTGTTGCTCGGGCGAGACTGGTTCCTGCGATGCGATGGCAGCTTGCAGCGACGGTATATCGGTTGCTTGCAAAAACGCGGTTGTGGTCGGATCTCCCTGTGGGAAGGGGGCCTTCTGTTTTACTGCTTTGTAAACAACGGTAGCAAGAAGCCCTGCGACCAGGCAGAAGAGATCAAGCGGCGTTAGATCATCTCCATCCGGGTTGTCTGTAGTTTTGGTCATTTTTTTGTAGAGATACGTTAATACCGGTATCTCAATGGTAGCATTCAGTACATCTTTTATACCGCTTAACAATGCCTGCAGCATACCTACTTCCGCGTTCAGAAAGTTCTCAGCTGAGTTCAGTGCAAGGTCAATGATGGCGCCAAGCAGTTCGGTGAGAGATGTTGTAAACGGCGTGGTAGGCAAACCCTCCGCAATAGTTTTGATCTGCGTGCCCAGGTCCACGAATGCTGTTCCTTCATTTTCGATCAACTGAAGCAATGTATCAAATACGTCCTCTGCGGGTTGAAAGGCAGTTGAATAACTATTGCTGGAATTACCGGCATTGTTTTTAACATGGTGCGTTCCGTAGTTAGCCGACGGCGATTTGCTGCCTTTTGGCGGTGTTGAAGTGGCAGATGCCGCAGCATAGGTTTGCGTTGATGAAGGCAATCCCTGAACAGGCAAACCTGTTACCTTGTCCACCTGCCCTTCCAGCGTGGAGAACAGACCTGTGATATAATCCTCCAGTTTACCAAAGTTGTTTTCTGTATAACTGATATAGATGTTAATGATATTTTTTAACACAGCATGCGTGTTTAGGATATCCTGGAAATTGAAGAGCATACCGATCCAGGCCACTATATCTTTGAACGCTGTTTTGATGGAATTGAGTACAGTATGTACCACGTTGGCGACATCATTCATACATTTTACCAGGAAATGAAATGCCTGACCCGCAATAGTGAGTATGCAATCCAGTCCGTCAGTGCCCCATTTTATAACGGCTTGTTCAAGCTTATGTGCTTCGTTTTTCATCCATTTAAACAAGTGCCCTGCTTTGGCTTCAAACCAATTGCTGCCACTCAGCACCACACCATTTTTTGTGGTGATGGAAAGGCTGTTGTCTGTATTCAGCGTCACACCCATTTCCTTCATAGCATCGATGCCTACAAACTGTTTGGCGCCTTTTCCAAATGTGGTGCCCCATATTTTATCTGTTGCGTGGTTAAAGCGAAGATCTTTTCCGAGGCGCTGAGGTTTGGCTGCTATAGCATTAAGGGAACGGACAGCACTAACAGGATTGAGCGCTGTAGCCGGGTCCGGCCAATTGCCCTGGTCGGAGGTCAGGCCATCCTGGTTCATGGTGGAGTCTGAATTGTGCTGGCAAAACAAATAGACATTGTTGGAGGCTGTGGTCTTCGTTGATTCATCGATATCTCCGCTGCTTACCAATGGTGTAGAATTACCATATTCATCTTCCACATTTCCGTCAAGATAGTTTTTCGTACCATCAGGCACCGCCTTTGCAAGATTTTGAGCCGTGGTTGCCAGCGGGTTCACCACTTGTGTGTACCAGGCCTTCGTAACAGGATCCTGCACCGCAACGTTGTAGGTAATACCGCCAATGGTATCTACCGGTTGCATAATGGTGATGGTACCAGAATGATCGGTGGTAAGCGGCAGCGCCTTATCAAAAGCTAGCGTCTGGTAGGAGCCTGTATTGCTGGCATCGCTTACATACACGCTGCATGGACTGGATGCCCACACATATACCGGCAGGTTCAACTGTGGTATATTGTTATCATCCGTAATCTCTATATGGGAAGAGTAAGTAGTTGTTTCATAGATCTCAGTGATGGCGTTTGCCGGCACGGTTAGCAGGCTGCGTTCCTGCCATGCCGTGGTGATGGGATCCTGGAACAATTGTACCAGGTACTCATTTGATAATGTCTCATCAGTCTGGTGAGCAAAAATGACACTGTTGTTGAGTGTGTTGTTGATATAACTGGCAGAATTTTCTACATAAAAAAGCAACGGGATCGGATAGCTCCAGGAGTTAACGGATTGCTCCTGTCCAACTACGCCTTCCATGGTGAAAATCAGCGAAGTGCCCGGTATATCAGGGTTCACGCTCTGTCCCCATAATACGATGTTGCCGTTCGAAGTGTTTACATGCAGGCTTTGAATATCATTAAACAGGTCGTGTGTATAAATAGGAATGAGCGTTGGAAGTTTATCGTTCACTTCGATCTGCGATGCATTTGGCGCAAAGTACAGCACGCCTTTGGACGCAAAGAACAGGTCAGTGAACTGCTCAGTGTGTGAGGACAATGCCATTGCCATATAATTGACATCAATCTCGTTTTCTATTGCCGTTAGATCAAAATCTGTGGGGTGCACAGCTCCGCCCGGATCGCCCTGGTCAAACAAAGGTGCATACACCAGTTGAGGATGTCCGTCAACAGCATACAACGAATAGATGCCATTGATACCCTGGTCCATCGGGCCACAGCCAACAATGCTTTCAACTGGGCCTGCCTGGATACTCACTGATAAACCATGCTGTATCCAGGAACTGCCTGTAACGTCTTGCTGAGGGTCGATGGCATACCGTGTGAGGGTTTTCGCAACTGGATCTGTTACGATGTCTACGAATATGAACTGGTTGGAACCGGTTCTTGCAACATACACATCGTTAAAAGGATCTAAGGCATAAGGTGCATTGTCAGGATCAGGATCATCAAATTTGATCTGTTGAAAAGTTGGGACAAAAGCGGACCAATCTGTAGGGGTATTGCCAAGTGACAAATAAAGCCAGTCCTGGTTCCCCTCTGTTATGATCAGCGCAATATCAACACCTGCAATCGGGTCCTGGCCCACATCAAATGTTTTTGCGATCACCGGTTTTCCTCCGAAATCTCTTTCAGACAGCGCGGTGCTCAGGTCAAGGCGAACCCATCCATGATCATGGCCGGGTATTTCTGCAGTGCAGTAAAGGATATTATCCTTGCCGATAGAAAACAGCAATGCGTTACCGTCTGTTGTTTGCAATGCTTCAAATTGTTTATCAGGAACTACTACCGCTGAAGCTTTCTGGTTGGTCATTAGTTCTGTTTCATTAATGATGTTCATGATTATAATTGTTTGATGGGTATGCAGATGACGATATCTGTATACTGCATTTATGGAATGTTATTTTGTAGTGAGAATATGCGTATTGTTTGGAGAGCGGCAGTCGGGCAGACCTATGCCTGATCATTGTATGTAAAACTCATTGTAAGATCATTGTTGCTGTTGAATCCGGCGTTTTTAAAAGTGAATGTAGTTCCACCCGGAAAGATGATTTGTTGCGATGAGCCAAGCGGCATAGGAGAAAGATCTGTCGGGCCGAATTCGCAAACGCTTTCGGTCAACGCTCTGTCAAACTGATTGTTTTCATCACCTGTAAGGCCAGGCACGGTTGGTGGTTCAAATGAAGGAGGGTTGTTGCTCACTATTTGGAAATCAAGCGTGCCATTTGCTTGTACTATAATTGAATATACATCTTTGTACACATTCTGAATAGGTATACCGCTGGAGAAGCTGCCGCGAACATTGGCTGAATAGGAAAGTTCTACTGATTGGTTTACAGTGATGGAGGAAGCGCCGGTGATAAGCACGGTGGTGTTATAAGTGAGCGTAATATTTACCGAATCGCCTGTGTTTACTGCTCCATAGCCGGTTTTATTTACTTTGTAATTGTATTGAAGTAAGTTGCCATTGCTGTTGTCAGATGTAATGGATGAGCTGGTTAATGTGCCGTTCCTGGCCATACCAAAGCTCCACTGATCCGAGCCTCCTGCATTGCTACAGCTTATTTGCGGCACCCACAAATTGCCTTCGATAAATGGTTTTATCTGGCTGTCAAGCACTTTTGCCAATGCATATTTGCTGATGGCCATTGCACCGTTATAGTTTGCCGCATCATTATCATTGTCAAGCCAGTTCCACGGAAGTTGTTGGGATGCTGCAGGTGTGTCATTATTTACCGAACAGAAATAATTCAAGGTGGAGAGGTTTAACTGGTCAGTAGTTGGTGTAGTTACCGGGTTGCCATTTGCATCCACGAATGCATTGATATAATATTGAAGGCTCGTTGGATTTATTGTTACTTCATCCCAGTTGCCGGTTTGCTGTATGTTGTAGGAGAGTGGCTTTATGATGGATGAGACTGCTGCTGTATATGCTGCCAGGAAGGAAGTCGCCTTCTCGTTATATACCATGCCGGTGTTTGACATAAAAGGCAATGATGAAATACCCGGGAAAGCAGTGGCTTTATTCAGTGCCAGTATCAGGTTTTGAAAAGAAAAAGAAATACCCTGTGCGTTCAGTGCCGCCGCCTGTGTCATCACATCCTGTGGTAGTGTAGTGTCGGAAGGATTGTAAGCTACCGTTTGCAGTTCCAGTGGAACAACAACGTTAAATTGAACAAGCTGCGACTTGGGCGTATTAGCTTTTGTTGATTGAGTAAAGTTTACAAATGTGTTGGTGTCATTATCATAAAACGCTGCCTGGAAGTCCGAGCATACCAGGGTGTAGTGCAGAACGTGTTGCGGATCATAAACGTTTTCCTGCACAAAGGTTACATAAGAATAATCATATTCAGGAAAAACAGTTGTGGTGGGATCTCCCGGCGTAAACCGGAACGCATAAACGTCTGCGTTCATACATGCCTGTACATCCGCAGGCATGGTGCCTGTGCCATCCCATGGGGTTACAAATAAAGGGTCTACATTGTTTGTCGTTTCCAACGCATCCTGTCTTGAAATCTGCATGCCATGTGTAAAATAAACCTGCTGCCCCCATAGTTCTCCTAGTTTTGCCGCGTTTGAGTAGTAGTCCTTAAGAATACCGTTGATAGCTCTTTGTGAAACGCCTAATACAAGATCCAGGTTAAGGTTTGTAATGTTTGATTGTGCAATGCTCATAAAATTGTTTTTTTGTTTATTTGAATATTGTTGGGACTTGTTATAGTGCATGAATCCTTCCCGGGTAGTAAATACCTGTTCCGGCAACACATGTGTATTGACGATTAAGTTGTTTTAAAAACTATATCAGTCTGGAGGTTGATGACGCAATTGATGCCTGCTATTGCTAAATGAAAAGCATCAGCAACACACAATACAATGCGCAACAATGACAAAACTTTCAGGAGGGTGGAAGGAATGATTATTCCTCGGAGCAGCGTAAAAAAGATATTTGACATGTACTGGCTATTGTACACGTTATAATCATTATCAGTTACTAATGCAGTTTGGAGAATGTTTGTAACCGTATATGGTAGTGCAAATGTAGAAAGATCGTGAGCAGGTATCAATAGCTAAAATAGGCCATTCTTGAAATGAAGGCTTTGGTAACTGATGCGTGGCGATTTCACTTGTTCCCAAAATAACAAAAGCGGCAGACCTGGTGGTCGCCGCTTTTTGTGTTATGTTGGGATGTAAAACTAATTACTGCCGCTTGCTGTTGTTGCGTCTGATATTTTTATGGAAGACGAATCCGCCACTGTGCCGTTTGTGATGTATTTGATCTGTACCTTCCTGCTGGTGTCGGTTGCGTTGGTAATGCCCGTCAGCAAGACAGTATATGCGTTTAACTGTTGTACAGAAATTGTACGGTTTACCTGGATGTCTTTTCCATTGCTGATAGCAATATTGATATTTCCGGGCGCTACAGCTTTAAAATCAGAAACGGTTTTAAAGATTACATTGTTGTCGCTTGCGATTTGATTGCCGGAGGAAATACTGACCGTCAACTTTGACGAATCCGGAATGGCATTGATATATCGAACATACGCCTGACCATTTTTGCCAACGAGACTATCGAGATTGTCATTTACGATAACGTTGCTGTAAACTTTGTTATTGCCCACAACAAATAGTGAATAATATTTTCCCTGTTCGTAATTATTGGTAGCGTTTGCGAGTTCTCCACCATAATAGTAATCAAACGCTCTGGCTGTTCGTGTGCCTGAGTAAACTGACAGATATCCGCCAGTGTAATTTTGATAAGCCAACGGTCCGGGAAGCATGTTGTCTGAAAGCGTTATTCCTATGGCGCCTTTGTCGGGAACGAGATTAAATGCCATTAAACCGGATACAGGAATATTAGTATTACTGCCATTGTTTTTTTTGCAAGCTGTAAAAGAAAACACAGCTGCTAATAGCAGCCCAACTGCCATGAGCACATTTTTTTTCTTCATCTTTTTTTAAATTAAGGTTGAACATTTGTTTTAATAAAAAATGTATCTGAATAGCAGTGTTGGAGAGGAAATTAATATTCGGATGCAATGTTAGAATCATTTCTTTGCATCGCAAAGACCTGTTACAAAACAGTAGTTTTTAATGTTACAAATCAATATTTTTTTATGAAAACTAAAATGGATAAAGCATCAATACCCGTCATATTCTTGCTGGTACTTTTATTGATAATTAAACAATAAGATAGGCCAGTAATACAAAGAAAATGATCACGTCCGTCCACAACGCAAACTTCTCATTCGCGCCCGCCGGTTTTTTTATTAAATGCTGAAGGCCCGCGATAGCATAGTAAATGCCGCTGGCAAATGCACTTACCGTTCTCCATTCAGATTTGAAAAACGAAATGATTCCGACAAGTCTGAAGCAGATGTTTGCAAAACCCAACTCTCGCACAACCGGATAGCTTTCGGCATGCTCCATGTGAAATATTTCCTTCGCTGTGAAAGCCGGTTTAATGGTTTGCTGAAGACCTGCTACAAAAAGACGAAGTCCTACCGCAGAAAAAATGAACCATTTGGCAAAAAGCTTAAACGACAAAATGTTTTCTGTTGAAAAATGTTCCGCGAGAAAGCCAATTACCGGAATGACAAACGTCATCAACGATACGCTGATAAAGTATCTTTTGCTCATATGGGGCTGTTGTGTTACTTAATTATCGGTACAAAGTAACTAACAACTGAGGGGTAAATAAAAAGAGGTTACAAAACGGCTATGTTTATGTTACAATTTCGACCATTGAAAATTGCGAGGTGTGATATTTTCATCGAAATTTTAATCGGATAGATTTCGAACAATCAATAAACATCTCGCCAATATGAAAAAAGTTCTTATAGCAGCTATGCTGCTTGGTAGTATGAAAATGTTTGCACAGAAAACGGAAGGTCTTGCCTTAATCCCACCGATGGGCTGGAGCAGTTGGAACACGTTTTCTACAAACATCAATGAAAAGATTGTAATGGAGATTGCAGATATAATGGCTTCCTCTGGCATGAGAGAAGCGGGCTATACTTACATTAATCTAGATGATGGCTGGATGACAAAGGAACGCGATGAAAACGGCCACCTCGTTGCCGACCCCCAGAAATTTCCTCATGGTATTAAAGTGGTAGCGGACTACGTGCATTCAAAAGGATTGAAATTTGGTCTTTACAATTGTGCAGGTACAAAAACATGTGCAGGCTATCCCGGTACCCGTGGATATGAGTACAATGATGCTCGCCAGTATGCCGCGTGGGGAGTGGACTACCTAAAATATGACTGGTGCAGTACAAATGGGATCAACGCAAAAGAAGCCTATGCCACTATGAGTGATGCACTTGCCAAAACCAGGCGTCCGATCGTGTTCAGCATGTGTGAATGGGGATTCAGCAAGCCGTGGGAGTGGGCAAAGACGACGTGCCATCTGTGGCGCACAACCGGTGATATCGACAAATGCTGGGAAGGACATATTGATCAAGGCAGTTTTACAACTTACGGTGTAATGAAAATCGTTGACTTGCAGGCTGGTCTTCGCCAATACAGCGGTCCTGGTCACTGGAACGATCCTGACATGCTAGAAGTGGGCAATGGGTTAACAGCAAGTGAAGACAAGGCGCATTTTTCACTTTGGTGCATGATGGCAGCTCCGTTGATAACCGGAAATGATATTCGCGGCATGTCTGTGTTAACAAAAAGTATTTTGACAAATAAAGAGATGATCGCTATTGACCAGGATGCACTCGGTGTTCAGGGCTATCGTGCCATTGTGAAAGATAGCGTGGAAACCTGGATAAAGCCACTGCAGAATAATGAGTTTGCAGTTTGCTTCTTTAACCGTTCTTCTTCTGTTAAAAGTGTTAACTATAATTGGGCACAAAATCCGGTTAACGACACATTATCAAAAGCCTCGGTAAACTTCCTCCAAACCAAATATCGTTTGCGTGATCTATGGTCGAACAAAGATGCAGGCAATACTGATAAGCCTTTCAAAGCATCCATTCCTTCACACGATGTAATTGTTTTGAAACTTAGCAGGTAATTATCAGTTGTATAAAATAGTTTTGCCAGGGTGGAGCCAATCATAAGATATGGGCCAACTCTGGCCAAAAACTTTTACAATCAAAATTTCAAAATAATTATCTCCTTTTGGCTGTCTTTTAATTTTGTTACCTGAACATTTTTTACGTTTTGTTTTTTGCAATTGAAAAGCATTAGTGCGTTTTCTTTCTTCGTGTAGATCACACTATCGGCACCTTCGAAGCGAAAGTTTTCCCCTTTGATATTTACTGTTCCCAAATAATGGATTTCAGAAGAGTCATTGGAGACAATTATTTTGTTTGCGCTGGCCGTGAACGTTGGCTGCCCTGCTTTTTTTTGGCTGAAAGCAGCAGAAGAGGAAAACATCATAGCGATGCATAAAAGTCTGTTCATAAAAATTAGTGTTTAAATTTGATGACATGGGGTGCTTATACATACCAGTAAAGAGAATTTTCTATGCAGAACAAATTTTGCTGTCTGACGCTGCATTAAGCTGCTGTGTTTGGGAAATTATTAACACGATTGTGCATTCGTTAATTTATTTACAAGAAAGATCATCCATCTCGGATGATCCTTTAGATTTAAAATAATACGGCCTTACATTTTGTCTTCGCTATTTTCATTAACGACGTGAGCTTTCTTTTGTGCCGGTTTGGCTATCCAAAACATAAGAGCGCCAAAAATACAACCCTCTATAAACGCTTCGATAACCGACTTCACCGTTATAGATGTTTCCATAAATGCTGCATGTAGGGGTTCAAGGGCAACGTCTATTAAACCAAACATTAGAATATATAGAAGTTTCCGTTTCATTGGGAAGTTTTTGTATGCTGCAATTTGAGCTGAAAAAAAATGGGCCAGTGGTATATTTGTAACCAATGTAATTATATTATGTAACCTTTCTGTATAGAAGATCATGGGTTGAACTGGCTCATTTTAGCTATTGACGGCTGCTACACACAAGACTACCTTTGCATCGAATTCATTTAGTTGAATTGTTCTTCCAAACTTTTATTTGTTGTAACAGGCACTTTTTTATGTTGCAGTTACATAATGCCCGCTCTGAGAATATTAACTATCACACTTAAAAAAAGAGAATATGAGCCGGGTTACAGACTCTTCATTGCTTTTAACCAAGAAAGTGGAGCGCATTTTTGTAAAAATCATTTTGTTTATCCTCCATCTGCTTGCCGCATCGTCGCTGGTATACGGACAATCATACTGCCGCACTCCGGAAGTAAGCATTTATGCAGATAGGGAAAATGCCTTCAATAATTATGTGCAAAAATTTGTTGCGCAAAATCGTCAGCGAGATACAACATTGAAAATAATTCCGGTTGTTATTCATGTTGTGTACAGAAATAAAATTGACAGCATGGAAATAAGTATGCGGCGCATACAGTCACAAATGGAAGCGACGAATAGTGAATTACGCAGGTTAAATGCAGATACAGTGAAGACCCGTCTTCAATTCAAACCCGTCGCCGCAGACTGTAATTTTAAAATTTCTTTAGCAGGAAAAAAGACTGATGGTACTGTATTTCAAGGCGTCGTTTATCATTACATACCTAATTATCAACCTTCAGATTATCCTGCGATGACCGCAAAAACAACTTTCGATCCTACAAGGTATCTGAATGTTTGGGTGTTGCCCGGCATAGAAGGAGGGGGCGCGGTTTTTCCATGGAACAAAACCGTCATTGATGATGGCTTTTGGGTGGGTGCAATGGCATTTGGCACCATTGGGAAAAATCTTTCTCATTACATGAATGAGGGCACCACCTTCACGCATGAGCTGGCACACTATCTTGGCGTATATCATACATTTCACAATAGCACCATTTACCTTGGCAGATGTGATCTCGTATATGATGGAAACATTGCCGACAGATGCTGCGACACACCTTTGGATTGGTCGCACCCTTTTTCCACCGAACAATGTGATATGGGAGAGAGATTTTGTGAAGGAGAACACGACTCTTCCATGATTGCGCAAACGGAAAACTTTATGTTCTACAACGAGGATGCCTGTACAAACATGTTTTCCAAAGATCAGCGAAACAGGATGCGCGCCTGTGTGAGCGAACTGCGCGCTGAGCTCGTAAGTGCGGAGAATTTGAAAAGAACGGGAGTGAAATGAAGTTCTTTCTGGATTACTCTCAATGTGTATACTTTAACTACACACAAACGTTTGCAATAGTTTTCGTTCTTCTCAGCATGTCTTTATTTTACAATACGGGTTATAATTGCAGTTGCAAATAAAATATTGTAGCGATAACTGTTATCAGCCGTCCTGCCGATTTAGTGTGAAGCCATGAAAAAGAAAATCAATTCATTTGTACTCCTGCAGCTATTGAAAAGAAAACTATTTTTTTCTGTATTGTTTTTGCTTTTTGCAACGCTGCTTTTTGCGCAAAGTAAAAAATCGTTAATTAAAGAATCACCATTAGAACATGTGTTTGATAGCCCTCCGGTGTCGACACGGCCGTATGTCTTTTGGTATTGGATCAGTAACAATATTTCAAAAGAAGGGATCAGAAAAGATTTGGAAGCTCTTGCCAGGGTGGGAATTGGTGGTGTGATCATCGGTCAGATAGGGTACAAGGATTCTCCTGTTGGAGATGTCACCATGTTTAGCGATGCATGGTGGGATTGTATGACCTTTGCTTTACAGGAAGCGGATCGTTTGGGTATTAAAGTCAGCTTGTTTAATTCACCAGGATGGAGCGGCGTAGGAGGACCCTGGATCGAACCGGAACAATCTATGCGCTACCTTGACATTCATAGTTATCAGGTGAAGGGGCCGCAGAAACTGGTGATGAAGTTGCCTAAGTACGAATCAAACAAACTTGTTCCGCAATCATCAACTTCATTTGAATATGTAATCGATCACTCAAAATTCAAGTTTCAGCAGGTCGGCGTTTGGGTCTTTCCCTTGCCGAAGGGTTCTGATATTTTTTCGGTTAAAAAAGACAGTATTTTGTCCATCCCCGTTATTGAAGGACTTGGGGCGATGTTTGACGGAGATGAAAAAACAAAAACTTCATTGTTTGATTTGCCGGTTACAATTGAGCTAAATGCGAAGCAAAAATTTACAGCCCGTTCAATAGAAATAGTTCCGGCTGATACTTCATTAAATATTTACTGCGAGTTAGAATATCTGAATAATCAGAATGACTGGAAAAAAATTACTTCGTTTTTAGTTAACCGTAAAGAGACAAGAATACTTGCATCGGGCTTTTTGCCATTTGCACCTGTGGCTACATCATTTTCACCAGTAAGTGCGAATAAATTCCGCTTGAAATTAATAGTTCCATCCTCAGGTGCAATTCAAAAATCCAACACGGGGCAAAAGATGGAAGTGGCAAGGATTGCGGAAATACGGCTCAGTGCTGCTCCGGCAGTAAGCAACTATGCAGAAAAACAGCTTGCAAACAAGGCTGCCTATGAAAAGCAGACACTGCCCTTGCGACTCAGTGATGATACTGCTTTGGTAATAAAAAAAGAAGAGGTAATAGACATCAGCAATGAAGTGGATACGAGCGGTACGCTAACGTGGAATGTTCCTCCCGGTGAATGGATCATTCAACATGAAGGCATGTTGCAGACTGGCGTTAAGGTTCATCCCGTACCACAAAATTTTGAGAACGGCTTTGCTGCAGATATCTTAAGTAAAGCCTCCAACCAGGCAAATTTTGATGCATACATCGGTAAAATTCTGAATCGTATTCCGGCAGATAAGCGAAAGGCTTTGACAGGAATTTTGATCGATAGTTATGAGCAGGGTACTGCTAACTGGACCGATGGCTTTGCCGGTAAATTCAAAGCAGCATATGGATATGATCCAATGCCCTGGACCCCTGTATTCAAGGGTTATGTGGTGGAAAGCCCGGAACAATCCGAGCGGTTTTTGTGGGATCTGCGCCGTTTAGTGGCCGATTTGATGCCGGAAAATTTCGAAGGAGGGCTCAAAGAAAAATGCCGCGCAAATGGCCTTACACTGTGGCACGAAGCTTATGGTGGACATGGATTTCCGGGTGAGTTTTTTAACAATGGAAAATTTAGCGATGTATCTGCGGCAGAGTTTTGGTCGGCAGAAAAGCCGGGAGATAATTTTCCACAATGCCGTGCCGCAAGTTCAATTGCTAATATCTGTGGAACCAATTTAGTTTCGGCAGAGGCTTTTACAGCAGCGCAAAGCTATTTGTACAAGTTGATGCCGCGTGACTTTAAAGTGTTAGGTGATTGGGCCTTTGCCCAGGGAATTAATCATTTTACTTTTCACGTATCCGTTCATCAGCCCAATGATGATAAGCCGGGATTGAATACATGGTATGGTGCTGAATTTAACCGGAACAACAATTGGTTCCAGGATGCAAAAACATATATCGATTACGTAAAAAGGTGCTCCGCTTTGCTTCAAAAAGGCCAGCGCCAAACGGATATTGCCATTTTTATTGGAGAAGATGTGCCGTGTGACAAGCCAGCGGTACCTTACGAGTTGCCCAAAGGTTACGATTTTGATTTTATCAATTTCGAAACATTGGTAAAGCTCGCGAAAATGGAAAATGGCAGACTGGTTTTCCCATCGGGCGCATCATACCGCATGCTAATCCTTCCAAAGAGTACGGCAATGCGGCCGGAGCTTTTATACAAGCTTGAAGAGCTTGTAAAAGAAGGATTGATCATGTATGGCACCCGGCCCGTTGAATCACCGAGTTTGCAAAATTATCCAACAGCTGACAGTACAGTGCAAGTCATAGCGAGTCGTTTATGGGGGCAAATTGATGGAAAGGAAATTGTGTCTAACGGTTATGGCAGAGGTAAAATATTTGACGGCATATCCATCAATCAATGTTTTGCTGAACTTGGTTTGACTGCTGATGTGGAACTGCCAACTGATTTTGTATATACACATAGACGCGACCAGGAAACTGAAATCTACTTTATAGCGAATCAAAAAAAAGAGCAACGACAACTCGAATTTTCTTTCCGTGTGACAGGTATGCAACCAGAATATTGGAACGCTCTTACCGGTGAACGCAGAAGCCTTTCAAATTATACCATCAAAAACGGAAGAACTGTGCTGACAGTGGATTTTCCGCCTTCAGGCTCCTGCTTTATTGTGTTCTTTGCAAAAAGCAAAATTCCTGATAACAGCAAAGCAAATTTCCCGGTGTATGAACAGGTGAAAACAATTAGCGGAAACTGGAACGTGAAATTTTCCAGTGATGTTGCATCGACTTTTAGCAGGACCTTTGGTCAATTGACCGACTGGTCATTGTCTGAAGATAAAGCTGTAAAATATTTTTGCGGCAAGGCAACATACAGTATAGATTTTTTATTCGATGGTCTGTCGCACGGTCAATGGTACTTGAATTTAGGAAGGGTAGAATCACTTGCAAAAGTCAGGCTCAATGGAAAGGAGATCGATACACTTTGGTGTTATCCTTATCGAGTTAATGTGTCCGGTTATCTCAAAAAAGGGACAAACAAATTAGAGGTTGACATAGTCAATCAATGGTGGAACAGGTTGATAGGTGATGAACAACAAGGAGCTGTTCCTTCGACAAAAGTTTCAGCCCGTCTTTTCTGGAAAGCCAGTGATGCGCTTGTGCCTTCAGGATTAATGGGTCCTGTAGTGCTGGAAACGGTTAAGTAGTGTGCCATTGCTACTGATTATTTGACACAAGTTTTTTTCCGCTTGCGAATTCGCTATAATCGTACGCATCAACACTAATGTGGTTGGTAGTTATTTTACACGTATCGCACGATTGTAGGATGTTTAATCTTTAAAATAAGTTATGCCAAAAAATTACTTCAGTATAAGTTTGCTAATGCTAATAGTAACAAATGTTTGTTGCCAGTCAGTTTTGACATTGGAAAGCCCGGGCAAAAAAATGATTGCCCGTCTGTTTGTCAACCAGGAGGCTAGCCTGCAATATGAATTGTTGACCACTGACAAAAAAGTACTTGTAGAAGCATCTAAACTGGGCATCAAGACTGGAAAAGAAATATTAGGAGAAGATGTGCTGCAGATAAAATTGATCGGGAAAGAAGAAAATATAGATTCCTATTCTTTATCCGGTAAACATGACGAAGTAAATGACACGTCGATAACCTACCACATAGCGATCATTCAGGAGAAAGTTTGTTGTCAGCTTTGTATCAGGCTTTTTGACAGAGGCTTTGCTTTTCGTTATGACGTATCACAGTTGTCATCTCCATTGATACAAGAAGAGTTGTCCTCTTTTAAAATACCTGATTCCTCAACTGTTTGGTTCTTTGAGCGTAACAATGACTGGAAATTAAAATCATATGCTGGAGAATGGCGGAGCGTTGACATCAACAATATGGCAACAGTTTCCACAACTGGCCCTATACAGGGAAAGCCATTGGTGATTAAATTAAAGAATGACTATTACCTGTTATTGACGGAGGCTGCACTTTACAACTATAGCGGCATGCGTCTGATGATGAACAAAGATGGAGCGTTTCAGGCAAACTTTTCGGAAAAAGAATTTATGACTTCCGCTTCCTCAACACCATGGCGCGTTGTATTGGTTGCAGAAGATTTAAATCAGCTGGTTAACGCTGACATGATATCCACTTTGAATCCGCTGCCTGACAGTATTCTTTTTCATGATCGATCTTATATCAAACCGGGAAGAAGTGTGTGGAGCTGGTTAACTCGTGACTCAAATTATATGCAGCCTTTTCGTGAAAAGCAATTCATAAATATGGCATCTCAATTGCACTTTGAATACACATTGATCGATGAAGGCTGGGAGACAACATGGCCAAATAAATGGAAGCAGTTAAAAGAACTGTGCGATTATGGAAAGAGCAAAAAAGTAGGACTATGGGTTTGGAGAGATTCTAAGTACCTGAGAAACGCAGATAGTTGTACGGCATTTTTAGATAGCGTAAAATTTGCTGGAGCGGTTGGTCTTAAAGTAGATTTTATGAATAGCGAAGCTGAACCGCTTATTAACTTTGAGACCAATTTTCTCAAGCAATGCGCTTCCCGTCAATTACTGGTGAATTTTCATGGTTGCCAGCCGCCTACAGGCGAAAGCCGCGCATACCCTAATGAATTAACAAGAGAAGGTATCCGGGGGTTGGAGCTGAATGCAATGCCAGAAGGGCCTGTTACTGCCTCGCACAATGCTGCATTGCCATTTACCAGGTTTGTATTGGGACATGGTGATTACACGCCGGGACTATTCAGCAATCCGGGAGCCACTACCTGGGCACATCAGCTTGCTTGCATGTACCTTTTTGATTCGGAGCTTTTTTGCCTGGCAGAAAACCCGGAATACATCTTGCATAATCCAGATCTGAAATGCATTGTGCCACTGTTACAAGAACTGCCTGTAACCTGGGATCAAACAATTGTACTTCCCGGCAGCGATATTGGAAAATTTGCAGCGTTTGCGAGGAGAAAAGGCTCGACATGGTACGTTGCGATTATTAATGGAGAAAATAAAGCAAAACAATATTCGTTTACACCGAGCTTTCTAAGCAAAATGAAAAATTTTAAAGCAATAGTAACAACCGATGTTGCCGGCAATCAAATAAAATTGAAACGGACTACCATTGCCAACACAACTTATGATAAGCGAATAAAGCTTGTATTAGAAGGCAATGGAGGCTGTGTGATAAAATTTTCTCAACAATGAACTGGATGAAGCTGTAAATATCATTTGACATACAATCATAATGATTAGAGTAATCTGATATCGTAAAATGGCGCATGAGCAATCAATGCGCCATTTTTATTTCTGTGAGCAGTCTACCAATGCTAACGATGACAACTAAAGCGATTTTTCTATGCCCTTCATTACGTTCTCAATTTTTGAAATAGTTTCTCCTTCCTCGCTTGGCCGTGTCATATCAGCATTTATAATCTTTCCTTCTTTTGTAATCAGCATATATCTGGGAACACCGGCGATGCCATAAGTAATGGATAGTTCACTAAATTCGGATTGGGTTAAAAAATAATGAGTGCCTGTCAATTTATTCTCTTCAATAATTTTTTTCCAGTCATCCATTTTGTCTCCTACACAGAGATAAACGAATGTTATGTTTTTATTTTTAAACGTATCCTCAAGTCTTCTTGAATATTTCATTTCGCTTTTACAAGGAGCACACCATGTAGCCCAAAAATCAACATAAAAGAAATCTGTATTCAATTGAGAAACGAATCTTTTAAGACGAGTGTCATCCACGTAAGTAGCTTTTTGGGGATTGTTCAGGTTACGAAGTCGAAGAGAAACATCTTTGTTTTGAATTTGAGCATCTATGCTATCCAGTTCCCGGCTGGTTATCGAAATTCCATTTTTAATTTTTTCATTACACAGGTTCAGCAAGAGCAAATCCGTTGCAAGTCCATTGGAGCACATTTTTTTTATAAGGTTAATGGAAAGAATGCCCCACTCAATATCTCTTTGCTTCCTGATTTCGTTTGATGCCTGACGAAGCTGTGTTCGGTATTTTGAATATAACGCTGCAATTTCTGCTGAGTCCTGAGTATAGCGATAATCTTTTTGCTTTGCATGTTTGAATATGGTATTGATCAATAGCGAATCCCTTGCAGAGTAAGCGATCCCAAACGTATTAAGTTTCCTGAGTTTTTCATCAAAAGAGATGATGTTTAGTTGATTCTTGAATCCGGCGGTGTACGGCGCTCTATAAATACGATTAATAAATGAGGCGTATGATTGAGTTAGCGGAAGTCCCTTAATATTGGGATTAATTATTTTAAGAAAGTCCAGGTATTCTTCATTCAGAGGAATTAAGGAAGTTCTTGCCCCATAGTCAAACAGGTGCGTTCCTGCCTCGAACCTGATTTGGCTTGACACAATTTTGCTAAAGAGACTTGAACATTTATGCAGCAGCGCATATTCTTTGCAAAATGTAAGGTCGTCATTCATTAGCTCGATCCTGTGTTTTTTAAAGGCAAAAAGGCTATCGCTCTTCATTAAAGCTTCATTTTTTTCAATTGTAAGTTTTCGCCTTCCAGATTTCCAATACTGGTTAAGTTCACGGTTCAAATCTTTATGACTAGCTGAAAAAATTATGTCCAGATCATTGTTGTCATCTGTAGTGGGGTTTGTTGAAAATGATATGGTAAGAGAAAGTGAATCGTTAGGAAACGCATAAACATTAAACAATCTCTTGTCAAGGCGCAGTAATATTTCTTCGGGGTTGGTAAGAGAAAGCTTAAGATGAAATTTTCCATTTTCGTCTATACTGTCTCCAACGATTTGTTGTTTTTGTCGGAAAAGATCATCGTGATAAGCAACAATGTACCGGGGCCAGTGTTGTTTTTCCTCCTTAAAAATAAGCTGACCGGAAACAACTACAGTATCATGTTGTGCTTCTAAACACTTTGCGGATACGTTTGAATAACCGCTGCTAATTGAGCTTGCAAATGCTACACAACAGGTTAATACATACAATAAGACTTTTGGCATAGTGGTGTTGATTTGATGTGTTAAGTAGATTCTTTTTTTAAAAGAATTCCATAAAGCATACAACATGTAGTTGAAATTGTAACTGTTTTTGTTTCAATAATTTGAATGAAGCTTGCCAGACTGTGTGCGTTTTCGAGTTACATAATTGATCATTTTAGTTACTGATATGCTGATGATTGTCGTTTTGAAAAGAGAGGCCCGGCTGTTGTGCCGGGCCTCTCTTCAATAAAAAATTATTCGTACCAGCTCGCGAAACTCATGGCTCCGTAACCAAGCGTCATTACTGTTTGTACACCTGCAACTATGTAATTTGCAGGAGCTGGACCGAAGGTTGAGAACGCTGAGATGATTCTTCCGAAATTGAACATGGTGTTAGCGGTCATTCCAGCACGTTTGCTTTGTAGTCAAAGTTCGGCTGGCTCTTTGCGTCGATGTAAGAGAATGCAACTGGCACTTCCCACGCGAGGTTAAGAGCAGCTTCAACAAACGGAGATGCATCGTTCCATAAAGCGCCACCGGAGAACGGCTTTTTCCAGCCAGATGGAGGAGCAACGTCTGGCCCTATCGCTGGCGCCTGGTTGCCTCCTTCTGGGGGTACTTCGTTTTGTGCCCCGGGATCAGGAGCGGGATTGTTGACAGGTGGCACAGCCGGGCCGCGTACCAGTGCCTTTTGCAAGTTTTATATCAACGAACGCTTTTACTAAACCCACTGTACCCAAGCCGAAGTTCATATAGTTGTACCGGTTTGTTTTGGGTTTGTAAAAGTTTTGCACCACACCAATTATATCTGGTCCGATATACGGCAAATACGCTGCGCCATATGCAGTAGCAATGCCATAGCTATTGGGAAATCTTGCTTTAAGTACGCCAAAGAGGCTGATAAAAATAGAGCCACCCAGAGCGCAACTGTTTGCGACAAACATCCAGAAATTATTTTGTGCATGGGTCCATACTTCAGCGTCTTCAAGGCTGGTTGCAGCAACAGGTGAAGCTGATGTTGTTTGCACATTTGCTGTAGCCTGCATAAACTAATTAAAAGTTGTTGCGTTGACAAGAGCTGTTGTTGTATCATTGTCTGGAAACATCACGTCTGTATCACGTTGCCGCATTCGTAAGAGGAAATGAATAGTTAATAACCAATGTCGTTTTATTAAGACATTTGCAAAACATTGGTTCCGTGCAAACAGGCTTCGACAAGCTCAGCCTGACAGTGTGAACGGAGTGTCAGGCTGAGCTTGTCGAAGCCTCTTGCAAAAGGGGATGATTAATTAACAATTGTTATCGTTCGCTTGTTGTATGCGTTGCAACTTTGCAGTGTTAAAACTTATAACAATGAATAACACTTCTGTTCTTATAATTGGTGCAGGTCCTGTTGGGATGACGCTTGCTTGTGAACTGGCAAGACGCAACGTTTCGTTCCGTATAATAGAACGGTCACCCATGCCGCAACACGGGTCAAGGGCAAAAGCTTTACAGCCACGAAGCCTTGAGATATTCAATGACCTTGGATTTGCAGAGGAGTTGATGCAGGCAGGCACCACAGAACTGCCTTATAGAAAATATTACAACAGCCAGTTTATTGGAGATGCACCGGGGAGTGTTTTTCCCCGCAATGATACACGTTATCCAAAAACATTATTGCTTCTTCAGCTGGAGGAAGAAGCAGCGTTGCGCAATAAACTGGAAGAATTGGGAGGAAAGATTGACTGGAACACAGAGCTTACCAATTTTGTACAGAGAGACAATGGCGTTGAGTGCCATCTTGAAAATCCGAATTGGACAGAAGAATTATTCTGTACTTACATGGTAGCTTGTGATGGTGGTAAAAGTACAACACGTAAAAAACCAGGCATTGAGTTTATTGGCGAAACCCATCGGGAAGAACAGCTTTGGGTAGGCGATGTGGAGCTGGAAGGATTAACACGAGATGCATGGTACAATTGGCTGAGCCCTGAGTACGGCATAGCATACGCGTTGTTTCCATCCAAAGGGAGCAATACATGGCAGGTGCAGGCTGTAACAATACCTGATGAAAATGGAGTGGTTCAAATGCCAACACTGGAAAGCTTTAGCCAACTTTTTAAGGAACGTACACAAATGGAAGGCGTAACATTTACCAAGAGTACGTGGCAATCTGTTTACCGCGTGAATGTTCGCAGAGCCAATAAATTCCGCGTGGGTAATGCGTTCATCGCGGGAGATGCGGCGCTCGTACATTCCATTGCAGGTGTGTAGGTATGAACAGGCGTTCAGGATGCGTACATCCTTGGATGGAAACTCGCAGCAGTGATAAATGGTGAGGCGCATGAAAGTTTGCTGGATCCCTATGCTGAAGAACGCATACCTATTGCAGACTGGTTGCTTACAACTACCTCACAAAGGCAGAAAGCCATGCTAAGCGGCGCCACAAAAGGTACAGGCGGACTTGAAAGTATTGCAACCGCAGATACTAAACAGCTTAATCTTAACTATCGCGGAAACATATTAAGTAGAGAGAGCGTGACTACAGAAAATGGGTTACAAGCTGGCGATCGTGCGCCTGATGCTCAACTGGTTGATGGAACATGGTTGTCAGATTTGCTTAAAAGCACTTCGCGGAAACTGCTCGTGTTTGGTGATCACCGACTATGGTGAATAAAAATACAACGCTTGTTAATGCAACTGATCCCGCAGTGAAGGGAGCTTACAGCTTAACCAACGGATATGTTCTCGTACGCCCGGATGGTTACATAGGGTTAATAACCTCCAGCGCAGATGATGTTAAAGGTTACTTTCAGCATTTGAATGAAAAGTTATTGGAGATCAACAATATAAAACGTAAGAACACTGAACAAACGAAAAGACAGCCGATGAAATTTTTCATCGGCTGTCTTTTTTTTGAAACATAGAGTAGCGTTTATTTTGAGCGTATATTTTGTTTTGCGTGAAAAGTTTTTTTCAGATCAGTGTTTGTAATCTTTCATAAAACTTGTTGTTTTGTAACATCGAAGGAAATGCCTGCGATAGCATTTTCCCTTTTTCTTACATTTAATTAAAAACATTTTACACTGACTGCTACTGACCAAATACAGGAAGAATCTGGAATCTTATCCCGTGTGGCTAAGGGCGATGAAATGGCATTTGCAGCATTGCTAAAGAAATACAGCAACAATCTTTATTCGCAGGCATTGGCATATACAAAGTCTTCTGCAGTGGCACAGGATATTGTACAGGATGTGTTTTTGAAGGTTTGGGAAAATCGCTCGCAACTGTCAGAAGTGGATCGCTTTGACAATTATCTTTTTATAATGACCCGCAATCGTATAATCACGGTTATGCGAAAAAAAATAGCACAGCCACTTGATAGCGAAATGACTGAATTGCTATCGCAAACAGAACCCAACGCAGAGCAACGTCTCTCGCTGAAACAAGCCGAGGATATGCTGGAAAAGGGCATTAAAATGTTACCACCGCAGCGCCAACAGGTTTTCCGCCTCAGCCGTAAAGAAGGTTTAACCTATGCTGAGATTGCGGAGCAATTGGGCATTTCCACTTCTACGGTAAAAGGGCACATCGTACACGCACTCAATTTTTTACGCGACCATTTCCGCTCGCATGGCTCTTCCATAATTTACTTGCTTATCCTCATTTATTCAGGTCAGGATAAGATGTAAAGGCTGTTTTCGAGCTTCAAAAATATTTTTTGAAACAGACCAGACCGCTTACATCTCTCATGCGTCTTTAGTAAAGTGATTGCTGAAATCATAGCTTATGAGTGAAGACGTACTTAGAATTTTATTGGACAAATATGTGACCGGTTCATTATCAGAAAATGAAAGATCGGCACTGTCACAATTGCTTGATGATGAATCGCAGCGCATCTTTTTGGAGAAAATATTGCTGGAAGAATTTCAGGCAAAACGTTTTGAAGGAGAAGATCACAGTCTTGTATTGGGGAAAATTGAAGAACATGTGTTGAAGACAATAGCAGTTCCCGAACGAAAGATCCATTCGCTGTTCAGATGGGTGGCGGCAGCATCTGTGCTGGCTTTCATAACAGTAACCTGTTATTTATTTACACGCAACTATAAGCAATCCGTCCAAGACATAGCGCAACATAAAGAAGGCAATGTTATTTCACCCGGTGGCAATAAAGCCAGGCTAACGCTAAGCAATGGCTCAACCATTTTACTTAATTCAATGGATACGGGAACCATTGCAGAACAAGGCAACACCAAAATAATTAAAACAGATAGTGGCAAGTTGTTCTATGCAGCGAACGGAGAAAATGAATCAGCTAACAGCATGAATACGCTCACAACACCACGTGGCGGCGTTTTTCAACTCACTTTGCCGGATGGCACAAAAGCATGGCTGAATGCATCTTCGTCCATTACTTACCCAACTGCATTCAACAACAAGCAAAGAACTGTTAGTGTGACGGGCGAGGTATATTTCGACGTGGCAAAGAACAGCAGGAAACCTTTTCGTGTGCAGGTAAATGATATGAGTATTGATGTGCTTGGGACAGAGTTCAATGTGAATGCTTATGCTAATGAGCAAGTTGTAAAAACAACGTTGTTAAATGGAAGCGTAAAAGTAACGGGTGCAAAACAAGCTTTGATGATAGAGCCGGGTGAGCAGGCGCAATACAATAAGAATAAGTTGGTCGCTGCAAAGAATGAAGATATAGAGCAAGTGGTGGCATGGAAAAACGGCTACTTCAATTTTAAAAATGCCGACCTGCCAACGGTTATGCGGCAATTGGAAAGATGGTACAATATAGATGTGCAATATGAAGGAGAAATGCCGCAACGTCGCTTCCAGGGAGAGTTACCGAGAAATCTGGAACTATCGGCAATATTGAAAGTATTAACTGATATGAACATAAAATACACGCTCAATGAAAGAACACTTCTTATAACCAAATAGAAACAGGCAATGCCAAGAAACATAAACCGCCATGGATTAGGCCCCACAGCGGCAGATGTTTCAGGCTGGCCCAATTAAAACTTGTCCGCTAAGACTGCTTAATTCACCAACCCAAAACTTAACAAAATTATGGAAAAAACCATTTGTGGTCGTAGCCGGCTATATACGTGCCGGAACTTTTCTTTAATACTACGAGTGATGAGATTAACTGCAATTCTACTGATCGTTGCTATCATGCACGTGAGTGCAAAGGGCCTTTCCCAAACCATAACTTTCAGCGGTAGTGATGTTCCGCTGGAAAAGGTTTTTGTGGAAGTTAAACGGCAAACCGGTTTTGTGATCTTTTATGATCTGGATGTAGTAAATAAAGTGGGAGGGATAACACTCTCCGTAAAGAACATGCCGCTGGATTCATTTCTTAAAACAGCCTTTACAGGCAAGCCGCTTTCGTTTACAATACACGGTAAATCGATCGTGGTATTTGCGGAAAAACAAACAATCAATATTAACCAGCAACAAGGTTCAGAACCCGATCCTATAAAAATGATATGCCGCGTAGTGGATGAAGACGGCAATCCACTGGGAGGAGCCAATATAGTAATACGCATGGAAAATGGCGCGGTTTCTACGCAGGCAGATGCTACCGGATATTTTAATGTACAGGGCAAAGCGGGACAAGTTGTTGAAGTGTCTTTTGTCGGGTATAAAAACTCAACCTTCAAAATAGCAAAGCAAAACAAGTCAGTGAATATTGTTTTGACAAGAACAACGTCCACCATGAATGAAGTATTTGTAAACACAGGCTATCAAAGTATTTTGAAAGAACGCAGCGCAGGATCCTACGTAAAAGTGGAAGGAGATGCTGTAAAACAAAAATCTGTGAGCATGAATATTGTGGATCGTTTGGAAGGTTTGGTGCCTGGTCTTGCTGTTAACAACAGCCAGGGTGCGGATAAATTTTTGATAAGAGGCGTAAACTCTGTAAACGCTTCCCGTACGCCTTTATACGTTGTAGATGGCGTCCCGATGGATTACGATCTGATATCTCAACTCATTAATCCCAATGATGTAGAAAATATTGTGGTACTCAAAGATGCCACGGCAGCTTCTATCTGGGGCGCACAGGCAGCTAATGGAGTAGTGGTGATTACCACAAAGAAAGGAAAGGCGAGCGGAAAAATAAAAGTGGAATACAATGGTTTTGCATCGTTCAAAGGATTGCCTGACTACAGCTATCAAAAAATGATGAGCTCGCAGCAGTTCATCACTGCAGCAAAGGAAACATTTGACCCCGCTACATACCCATATGATCAAGTAACCAACATCAATTTTAATCCGTTTACACTACCTGTTGTTCTTCCGCATGAGCAAATATTATATGATCTTGATAACGGAACCATTTCTCAGGCAGTAGCAAATCAAAAGCTGGATTCTTTGGCTTCGCTAAACAATCGTTCGCAAGTTGAAAAGAATTTAATGCAGCCTGCATTCCTTACCAATCATAGTGTTTCGCTTTCCGGTGGAAATAATTTTTATTCGTTCTACGGTTCTCTGAGTTATACCAATCAAAAGAATAATTACCGTACAAATACCAATTCGTACATGCTCAACTTTAAACAGGTGTTTTCATTTACACCCAATATTAAGTTTGATCTTACCACGAACGTGGCACAGCAAAGCAGCAAGCAATTTATCGTTCCAAATTTGCCAACCATAAATACCTACATTCCTTACGCAATGCTGGCAGATGCAAATGGCAATCCACTATCGCAAAGCTATTTGCAGTTGTATGATGATTATCGTAGAAATGCAGAAGCACAAAGTGGTGTTAACCTGGACTATGTTCCATTAAAAGAATCTTCTTATACCAATAACAATAATAACACCACCCTTACGGCGAGAGTAAATGCGGGATTAAGTATTAATTTCCTGCAACATTTTACGTACGAAGGTCGCTATCAATATGAATCCGGCAACAACAATAACTATACTTACTACGATCAAAACTCTTATTATACAAGGCGGGAGCTGGTAAACTTCACAGAGCCTGGGCCTGTTTATTATCTTCCTTCGCAAGGAGGCGATTATTTTTCCGGAAAGGGCACTAATACTGCATGGACGATCCGCAACCAGTTAACTTATAGTCAAAACTGGACGGACAATGCAATAACATTTCTCGCAGGAACAGAAGTAAGAGATAATCTCTATAAAACATCCAATCAATTGATCCGCGGGTATGATTACCAAACCATGACCTATACGCCATACAATGAACTCGATTTGAAGAATGGTATTTTCAATCCTGTCATTCCCAACTATTATACAATGAGCACGTTGCAGGGCAATACATACAGTGCTACTGAAACAGAAACCCGTTTCTTCTCATTGTACAGCAATTTTGCATACGCTTACAAAAGAAAATATAATCTGAATACAAGTTTACGTATGGATCAGTCTAATCTTTTTGGTGCAGACATCAGCAAACAATATAAACCCATATGGTCAGTAGGTGCCAGCTGGAACCTTGGCGATGAATCATTTTTTCACAAAGGATTTGTGAACAACATGAAGTTAAGGCTCACTTATGGTATTGGTGGAAATTCCCCCAATCCCGGTTCCGGCGGGCCTTATGACATAATCGTACCTTATCCGCATCCATGGTACACAAACGTAGGTATGCCATATGCCATACTGCGTCCCGCCAATGATAAGCTTACATGGGAAAGCACTGCAACGATAAATGCAGGAGTAGATATTTGCATGCTTGATAATCGTATTACAGTGTCGCTGGATGCCTACAATAAGAAGACAACCAATCTGCTCGGCAATCAATTGTTTGACCCTACCAACGGATGGTTCAGTGGCTTCACCAATCTTGGTGATATTAATAACAAGGGCATTGAATTGGCCATTCAATCATTGAATATCAAGGGCAAAGAGTTTTCATGGAGCACAAAGTTCAATATCAGCTATAACCACAACAAGGTTGTACGCTTATCGCAGGTGGTTCCGTTAACGCCATCGGGCAAATTATACAGCAATGGTTTTCTTGAAGGTTATTCAGCCTATAGCATGTTCAATTTAAAATGGGCCGGACTTGATAATCTTGGTGATCCGCAGGTGTATACTTCAAAAGGCGAAAAAATAAAGCTAATCGATAACCTGCAAATGGAAGATATTCAATACGCCGGAACTACTCAGCCTGTTTACTATGGTGGAATGACCAACGAACTGCGTTACAAAAACTGGAACCTTTCATTTCTGTTGATCTATAACCTGGGCTACCAGATGCGCAGGAATGTAAACATCAATTACTATGGAAGACTGGTGCAAAATGTACAGGAATATTTTAACGACAGATGGAAAAAACCCGGTGATGAAAATGTTACCAATGTACCTTCTTATGTAGCTGATCAAAACATCAGCAATTCAAGACGCACTACAGATTTCTACTCAATGGCGGACATTAATGTACAAAGTTCAAGCTACATGAAGTTCCGTGATATAACGCTGAGTTATAACCTTCCTGCTTTGTGGTTGCACAAAACATCCATCAGTAATTGCAGAATATACGGACAGGTAAACAACATACTGCTTTGGACCGCCAACGATCAGCACATTGATCCGGAGTACTATAATCTTGGGGGAAGTGGTGGCGATCAGAATTCAGGAGATGGTGGCACATTGCGCGGTGCAATCAACTCTTCTTTGCCCGATCGCATGAAACCCTTTTATACCATCGGCCTTAATGTTGGTTTTAATTAATCACTTCAAAATTCCATTCATGAAATCATTAATCAACTATATATTTTTCTGTGCATTGCTTATTGCAGGCAGCACGGGATGCAAGCGCTATCTGGATGTGAAACCAAAAGGTGTTGATATTGCCAGCACTGTGGAGCACTATAACGGACTTTTCAATAATGTATCCTTCAGTTCATTTGGAAATTATCAGATATCTCCATCAGGCGTTATGCCTGGTGATCAGGCCAATTTACCGGTGATAATGGGAGACGAAGTGTATTCTTTGGCTCCTTATAATTCAGGTTGGGTAACAAGATATTCCAATGCCTATCACTGGGCCGCTGATGTTTATAAGCCAGATGAAAATGCAGCCGATTGGACTGCTTATTATTTGCAAAACTATACCTACAATACCATTGCTAACGATGTAATGGATGCAACGGGTGGCAGTGATTCCCTAAAAAAGCAGTTGCGGGCGGAGGCTCGTGCCAATCGGGCATTTCTGCATTTCATGTTGGTTAATTTATTTGGAAAACCATACAGTGGCGCAACGGCTGCGAACGACCCCGGAGTGCCATTGATCACCATTGCAGACGCTACTGCAACAGCCGGCAAAAGAGCATCCGTACAAGAAGTATATGATTTCGTAACAAGTGAGCTAAGGGACGCCATACCAAGCCTGCCCGAAAACACAGTAAACAGGTTAAGGCTCGCAAAGCCTGCTGCTACCTATATGTTGGGGCAGGCTTATTTTTTACAGGCAAAATATGATAGCGCACTTACGCAGTTGGAAGCCAGTCGCAATCTTTATCAAAACAGTACTGCTACAACATTGCTGTATGATTACAATACTATGATACCACAGTGGCAGATGAATCCGGCATTCCCTCCGAATCTTCCGGTAGGGCCGAATAACTTCGAGGCAATTTGTCAACGTCAGATCCAAATTTCTTTTACCGGTTCGCTTTTTCTTGATCCCTCTTTTGAAAACATGTATAACCCGGCTGATCTGCGTTTGAAGTTCTTCTCAAAAACTGCGTTGTATGGTGGGGGAATTTATCCTGCCTATACCAGAACAGGACCTTACCAGGTGAATGCCGGTCCCTCTGTTGCCAACCTGTATTTAATGATCGCAGAATGTAAAGCAAGATTGAATGATGTAGCCGGTGCAAAAGCCGAGCTTGAATACTTCAGGCAGCACAGAATGCCGGCAAACGTAGCCTCTGTTCCTGTTATTGATAAGAACGATCTGATAAAATTCATCGTTGATGAACGGCTGCGGGAATATGCGCTTACAGGTATGCGATGGTTTGATATCAGAAGGCTTTGGAACGACCCGCTTTTCAATGACAAAAAGTATATACACAAAGATGATAAAGGCACGTACGAATTAACCGCGGACAGGTTAACATTAAGAGTGCCGCCAAAAATTCTTTCTTACAATCCCGGCATGGAAAACAATCCATAACCATTCAATTTATTTCACGAATTATAAAAATAAAACCAAATGAAAAAACTAGTATTGGCAAGTGTGTGTTGCAGCATGATAGCGCTAACCGCATGTTCGCAGCAGAAAGGGTTCAGTGTAAAAGGAACAATAAAGGGCCTCGAAAATCAAAGTATTTTTTTAAGTAGCTCTGCTAAACCGGACGGTTTCAAAAAGATACAGCTAAACGCAAATGGCGCGTTTGAGGTAAGAGATACGATCGATGGCAATGAACCTGTTTTGTATGATCTTGTAGACGCGAGCCAAGGGCAGTTTATGAGAGGCGGTGCTGCAATGGGCGTGCGTATAAATTTTATTGCACAAAATGGAGACAAGCTGGTAATTAACGGAACCAAGGCTGAATATCAGTGGGCAGATATATCCGGCAATAAGTACAGCAAAGAGTTTACAGATTTCAACACGGCTATAAAAGATTTACAAATACAGGTAAAAAAACAGTGGGAACAATATGGTGCCTTGGTACGTAAGCGCAATCCGGCCAACCAGCCACAGCAGGATAGTATTGCCGATATAGCCGAAGGCATCGAAGCAAAGAGTCGTGAGCAAATATTGCAGTTTGCACAGCAGCATCCTTCCTACATGGTAAGCGCCATTGCCTTATCTAACCTGGCATACAGCATGCCTGCGGATAAAACACAAGCTGCTTTTAATGCGCTTGATAAGAATGTGCGCGATTCAAAATTTGCAGAAACAGTATTGGAAGCACTGGGCCAAAAGAAAGCAAGTGCCGATACTGAAATTGGAAAAATGGCAGCAGATTTTGAAAAGAAAGACATTAACGGAAATACGATCCGATTGTCCGATTTCAAAGGTAAATACGTGCTGCTTGATTTCTGGGGTTCATGGTGTGGAGCTTGTCGCGCAAGTCATCCCCATTTAAAGCAAGTGTATAATCAATATAAGGACCAGGGATTGGTGGTAATCGGCGTGGCCGAAGAACGCAGCGATAAAAAAGAGGCATGGTACAAAGCCATTCAAAAAGATGGTTTGCCGTGGTTACAAATATTGAATGACGATGGAAAGGGAAAAACGGATGTCGTTAAACTATATGGCATCAGCGGCTTTCCTACAAAAATATTGATTGACAAAGAAGGCAAGATCGTTTTAAGAACAGTTGGCACAGGAGAAGGCGGCGGAGAGGTTGAAGGTGCTGAAGGCGGATCGACTGCAGGCAGCGCCAATGCAGGGTCTGCAACGGCATCCGGTACAGGAGCAGCCACTTCTTCAACAGCTGCGAATGCGGCATTGGCTGCTGGATCAGCATCCTCGGCATTATCTGCCTCTTCAACAGGTTCTGCCAGCACAGGAGCTACTACTAGAAAATCAAACATACCTACGCGAAAATCTCCTGAGGAAGAGTTGGAGACTAAGCTGAAAGAAGCTTTTGAAAAATAGGTTGATTTGAAAATTTGAAAATTGAGGAAGGGGTGATGAGATGTACGGTGAATAATTTGTGTTTCGTGCATCGTCTACAAGTAATTAAAAAAAATCAATGAAAAAAATTGTACTGGGATCATTGGCGCTATTATGTGCCATTTCCCTAACCGCTCAGTCTTCTAAAAATTTTACAATTAAAGGAAGGCTTGACAATATTGCAAACGGACAGCTTGTATTCTATTATCGTGATCCTATTGGCGGAGAAAAAATAATCAGCGATAGCACAGCATGCAAAGATGGTGCCTTCGAGTTTGAAGGAACAATCGCTACCAATGATGTTATTATCATAGTAATGCGTGAAGGTTCAAACGGAAATAAAATGCCATCCGCTCCGGGAAAAATGTTTGTGCAGAATGGAGATGTAATTACCGTTTCGGGAGACGCGACCATGATGCAATTTGCAACAGTGAGTGGTAACAAGTTTAATGATGAATTCAATCAATTGAAGTCATTGATCGAAGATGATATGATGTACCTGAATCAAACAGGAATGGCGATGGCAGCCGGCATGGTAAAAGATCCTGAGGCTACGCAGGAAAAATTAAAACAACAATATGAAGCGATGCTCGAAAAAGAAAAGGGTTTTGTAAAGGCACATCCCGATTATATGGCCAGTGCCATGACGCTTTATCTGGATTTGGGGATGATACCCGACGCTGAGCAGGCGGCCATGTATCAAAACTTTACGCCTGCCGTTAAACAAGGCCAATACGGAAGATTACTTGCGGATCGATTTGCTGTTATGAAAAAAACCGCTGTTGGCACAACCGCTGTTGCATTTACTAAAAAAGATATTAACGGCAAATCCATTAATCTCAATGATTATAAAGGCAAATACGTGTTGCTGGATTTTTGGGGATCATGGTGCGGACCCTGCCGTGCGAGTCATCCGCACTTAAAGGGCTTGTATGAAAAATACAAAGGAAAGGGCCTTGTTATAATAGGGATAGGTAATGAATATGGCGAAATAAATAAGGCAAGAGTAGCATGGCAGAACGCCATAAAAGAAGACGGATTGTTGTGGATACAGATTCTGAATAATGAAGGGGTTGAAAAAACCGATGTCACCAAACTGTATGATGTGAGTGCGTTTCCAACGAAAATTCTGTTGGATAAGAATGGAAAAGTGATGGGCAGATATACAGGCGCGCCAAACAACGCGAATGAAAAAGATCCACTCGAAGAAAAACTGAAAGAAGTGATGGGCGGATAGAATACTTTTTTCTCATGCAAAGCCGGAGAAGTATCAACTTCTTGGTGATTTTTTAAGGAACGATCCCCTGCCAGTCAGGGGATCGTTCGTGCAGTAGTTAATATCAATAAGTATGCATCTTGAAAATATTTTCTGGAACTTCTTGACTGGTACAAATGGCTGGTCATATATGGTTGTTTCAAATTAGATAAATGCATTTGGCGTACGATGACATTTCTTAATGTTACAAATCAGTATCTTTTATCTAACCTGTCTGTTCGTCGTAAATATTTTTCCAATAGGTTAAAACGATGCTGCTATTTATCGGCTTGCATACTATCAATGGCGCCGCTAGCAGATGCCTGTGAAACGCTGCTTTAAACGTTGATGAAAAAAATGCAAACACATAAATATAGTATTGCTCGGCTTTTTCGAAAGAATAAAGTGTGCACTGCTTTGCAAGACTTCTGATTGAAGCAAAAGCGCCTACTGGCATAAGGGAATAATGAAGCTGATGATCAGTAAGCAAATGGATTGGTTCATCGGTTGTTTTTGATCCTTCACAAAAGGACTGTAATATTCCCGATCCCTGGCTGCGCAAATCATTTTCCCTCGATATACTTCCAAAGCAAACTTTTCTATACGTGCCGTCAGTGGATTTTCATGAATTGTATGGAAAACGAGTGGGCGAGGGGGTAGTGGCAACCGTCGTAACAGACTACACCAAATGTGCGCGGTACGTTTCCTATAAAACCGCGTCATACCTTAACAAGGGCACCAATGTGCTTGGCATTTGGCTGGGCACTTCCTTTCCATACACGGCCGTATCTATCAAAGGATCGACCTAATACGCCGATTGTAGCGGCACGGAACCCGATTGTCGGCAACATGTATGGCACCTCATTTGCCCGGAAAAAATTGATGAGCGGCCGGCACCTGAACAATGGCATCCTGCCGCATACGACACCCGCGCATATGGGAGGATGCGGGCCTGCATGGGGTGGCATTGTAATAACACAGCCTTTGATACTTACTTTTCCCAAATAATTGATTTCAGAAGAGTCATTGGAGACAATTGTCTTGTTTGCGCTGGCAGTGAACGTTGGCTACGCTGCTTTCTTTTGCTGAAAGCAGCAGAAATGTGATATCGAAGAAAGATTTGTGAAGGATAACACCACTCTTCCGTGATCGCGCAAACGGAAAACTTTATGTTCTACAACGAAGATGCCTGTACAAACATGTTTTCCAAAGATCAGCGAGCAGGATGCGCGCCTGTGTGAGCGAACTGCGGGCAGTGCTCATGAGTTCGGAAAATTTGAAAAAAACGGGAGTGAGGTTTAATAACTGACTAATTGAATAAATTGGATAAACTGAATAGACTGAGTGTTTAAATTCGATCAGCCCGTCTGCACTCCTACACTCAGTTTATTCAGTCATTCAGTTATTCACGTACTTCTTACTGCGCTTGCAAATGCACATTGTCTATGCTCGCCCAGTTGCCGGCGTTGGCGTTCGAATAGAAGCCTATCGTAATGCTTCCATTTGTTACCGGGATACTGTCGATGGTCACTTCTGTCCAGCCGGATGTAACGGGGATCGTGTAATTCATTTGGCTTCCACCAAAGTCTTTTGCAAATAACTGACAAGTGGGTTGTGTACCGCCTCTTTGCACCCATGCGGTTAATTTATAGGTGCCGTTAGCCACTGCAATGGTTTGGGAACTTGTTGCCTGGTAACCTACAGACCTCCAATGCGTCAACCTGTATGTGCCGGTGTAGCCGCCAGTTTCCGTGTATACGGAACCACTCACATTTGTAGATGTTGTCCATCCCGTAATAGTACCTGATTGCGCACTACCTGTTTCAAAATCGTAGTTGGTCACTACATTCAATCCCGGATTGTGCAGGTATGCGTCCATAATCTGCGAAGGTTGTTTGGTGGAGTCATCCCAAGCGTTCAATTTATATTTTGAGAACGAAAAATATCCCTCTGGCTCCCAATAGAACACGCCTGCGCCATTGCCGTTTGGCACCCTTGCCACGCGGTTAAAAAGATCATTGAGGCCTTTATAGCCAGGTGCCGGTTGTGTATAATCTGTTCCCGTTTCTACCACCATTACAGGCCGGCCAAATCTGGTCGCAAGATTTGTCATACTGGTTTGTAATCCAGCATTGTCCTGTGTATACGTATGGCTGTTATAGTAAGGATAATAGGAAAGGCCGAGGATATCATAACTTGTGCCTTTTGCCTGTAAGCTGTCGCAGAATACAGTCAGGCTGCCGTCGGCACTGCCGGGATGAACGATCACCTGTATTGCGGGACTCACTGCTTTTACAGCATTGTAGCCGCTATTGATCAGTTGCGACAGCTTGGAATAATTACTGGTAGATCCATCCGGAAACAACATGCCATGAATGATTTCATTTCCGACTTGCACCCAGTCCGGATAGATGCCGTTGTCTTTGAGGGAATCGAGCACTTCATACGTGTGGTCGTAAACATCTGTAAGCAATTGGCTAAACGTGTGCGATGCCCATGCGGCAGGTTTCGTTTGGTTCCAGTTAAGATCCGCCCATGTATCGCTGTAGTGAAAGTCGATCATCAGGTGAAAGCCTTTTGCGTGCGCTCTGATAGCCAGTGCCACCACATCGGCTTTGTTGCAAAACCCTGCGGACGGATTTACCCACACACGCAAACGAATAGAATTGACTCCCTGGTCCTTTAATATCTGCAGGCAGTCATCTGCGGCGCCACTCTTATTATAGAAGAGAAGACCCCTGGATTCCATTTGGGACAGCCAGCCCACATCTGCGCCTGCGGGAAAAAAATAAGGAGGTGTTTGCGTGCCCATTACCGACATTGTTTGTAACTGATTTGTCGATGCATTTTTTGGTGCATCTTTTTGCGGCGCTACATTTTTGTTGCAGCTAATAAATGCAGGCAGCATAAGCATGCCCAGCCATTTCATTTTCATAATTGTCAAGTTTAAACGTTAGATGTTTTGTTTAATAGAAAAAAAGCACTGCGCCATGGTCTGGCGTTTAAGGAATGGCAGTGGAATGAAATGTTGCACGACTGTAAAGAGAAAGTATTTTTTGCACAGTGCTTACTGCAAATGTTCTTTTGTTTAGTTCAAACAGACAAGAAAGAGGTATTGATAAGCAGATTTGTAACACGGAGTGCTAATGTTACAAAATTGATGAGACTAAATGGAACGCAGATTTTCATGATTGTCAAGATTATTTATGATGTTTAATTTCAAATCTTCACCAATCTTCACAATCATGAAAATCTGCGATCTTCTTTATCCCCGCACAGAGGATTGCCGAACTATCAAATTTGTTTTAAGAGATTTTGTAACCGGCTTATTGTTGTCGACACCTTTTTTAATGTTGTCCAGCAGCAGACGCATAGCGGTTCTGCCCATGTCTGCAACCGGCTGTTCAACGGTCGTAAGACCCGGTTCGATAAAAGAAGAGGAAGGATCATTGCTAAAGCCCACAACGCCCAATTCATGGGGAATGCGGATGCCCAGTTTTTTAGCAGTAAGCATCAATTGAATGGCAGTTGGGTCGTTTACACAAAAGACAGCATCCGGTTTTTTCTTCAGTGATAAAAGTTTTGTGGCACAGGCTTGTGCTGCTTCTTTGGAAAGATCACAATGGATGATCAGTTCTTTGCGTACTTTAATATGATGTTCGGCAAGCGCATCTTTGTAGCCGTTTAACCGGTTGTGTGTCAGGCGCAGACTAGGCGGGCCACCGATATGTGCAATATTTTTATAACCATTCTTAATCAAGTGTTCCACCGCCTGGAAAGCACCATTATAATCGTCTACCAAAACACGCGAAGTATTCATCTCATCACAAATGCGGTTAAAGAAAACAACGGGAATGCCGTGCCGCTCAAATGTGCGGAAATGATCAAAATCCTTCGTGCCTTTGGTCATTGAAATCAAAACACCTTCCACTCGATTAGACAACAACACTTTTGCATTTGCGATCTCCGTTGCAAACGTTTCCTGGCTTTGACAAATAACCACATTGTAGCCAGCTTTTGCCGCAACTTCCTGTGCGCCCATAATAATGGTTGGAAAAAAGTAGGTCAGGAATTCCGGTACAATAATACCTATCGTATTGCTCTTGCTTTTTACCAGGCTTTTTGCTAAAAGATTGGGTTGATAGTCCAGTTGTTTCGCCGTGCGTAATACAGCTTCCCTCGTTTTTGCATTGATATCGCTGTGCTCATGTAACGCACGGGATACAGTTGATTTGGAAATATTGAGCGCCCTGGCAATGTCAACAATGGTTGCCATATGCCTTTTGTTATCGGCCTTGACTTCTTTATTAAGCTCGGGCAGGGTAAAGTAAGCCTTGCAATCTTTGCAATAATAACGTTGCTTACCCCTGGTAATCCCGGATTTTGTAATGGCGTGCACCTGCGTGCATTTAACACAACGTATCATTGGCATAAGCTAATCGCACAATTCTTTTTAATAATTAAAAATGTGTTTATCCTGCGAATAAAACTAATTATTCTTCTTGTTTTTTTTCTCTCTTTTGTAACATCCGGCTATCGGTATCGTTTGCGAAATCGTTCCCGATACATCCTGTTTGTAACATGCATTTATTCTTATTCCAACTTTTCTATCATTGCATATCGGTTCGCGACCAATTACATACAATGACTTTTAAAAAAGACAACTTGCATATGAAGAAACTGCTTCTGTCGTTACAAACTATTTTTGGCCCAACCGCCATTTTCAGCCTTTTGCTCATGCTGTCCCTTAGCGCGGCAGCACAGGCTCCCACAAATGTTTCAGGAAAAATTCTTGATGAAAAAGGCCAGCCGCTCTCAGGCGCAACCGTTACCATAAAAGGTTCCTCAAAAGCAACCGTAACCAATGGTGCCGGTGAATTTACAATGAAAGATATTAAAGCAGGAACCGTTCTTACAATTTCTTTTCAGGGTTATGAAAATGCAAATATTGAAGTGACCGACAAGGGCGCTTACAATGTTGCTATGAAATTGGCGTCAAAACAACTAAATGATGTGGTGGTAGTAGGTTATGGTACCCAACGCAAAGCTGCCTCAACAGGTTCCATAGCATCTGTGAAATCAAGCGACTTGACACAAACACCCGTTATCAATGTGGCGCAGGGGCTATCGGCAAGAGTGCCTGGTGTGCAGATCACACAAAACAACGCCGCACCTGGTGGTAACATCAGCGTGCGCATTCGTGGTACGAACTCCATCAATGGTTCGTCGGAACCATTATATATCGTTGATGGCATACAGATTTCAAATGGCGGGGGGGTAAATGACGTGAGTCCTTTATCCACCATCAACCCGAATGATATTGAATCTGTAGAAGTATTGAAAGATGCATCTGCAACAGCCATTTATGGTTCAAGAGGTGCGAATGGCGTGGTGCTTATTTCTACTAAACGTGGTAAAACCGGCGCTACAAAAGTGCAGCTGGAAACATACCAAGGCGTGCAGAACATTACTAAGAAGCTTGACATGATGAATGCTGCGCAATTTGCACAACTTGAAAATGATGTATACCATACAAACGTTTATGCTGATCCTGCATCACTCGGCAAGGGTACAAATTGGCAGGATCTTATTTACCGCAAAGCCAACATGCAAAATTACCAGGCCTCTGTAAGCGGTGGTTCCGAAAAAACAAACTTCTCTTTGTCCGGCAACTATTTTGATCAGGATGGTATCATCGTCAAATCAAACTTCAAACGGTTCTCATTAAGAGCAACCCTTGATCATGCCATTAATAAACATTTTAAAGTAGGTACAAGCATTCTTACTACTTATACTGTTAACAATAGCATTCCTACAGGTAGTACATCCATCGATGCGGGTGCCGTTACACAGAGCATTGTAGGTGCCGCATTAGGAGCACCGCCTACGTTGTTACCTTACAGGCCGGATGGTACTATTTTCCCCTTCGGCGAACAATTTAACGGCCGCTATCGCGAAACGGCTACCAATCCGCTTGGTCTTGCTGAAATATTGAATCGAAATACCATCAGGCGCACATTGGCCAATGTATACGGAGATGTAAAGATCATTGAAGGCTTAACGTACAGAGCATCATTTAACGCAGATATGGCAAACACATTGAATGATTATTATTCTCCACTGTATATCATTGGTAAGGCAGAAGTGAATGTAAATTCAGGTTCAGCAACAAAAGGCAACGTAAACACTACTGCGTGGTTGCATGAAAGTATACTTACATACAACCACAACTTCGGACAACATTCATTGAAATTTACTGGCGTGTATGCTACGCAAAGCAATCTTTATAATGACAACTATATCAATGCAAGCGGGTTCCCTAATGATGCTACGCTGAATGAAGCAGTTGGCCTTGCAGTTAACAGAACAGTTAGCAGCAATCGTACTAAGGATGCATTGAACTCTTATATGGGTCGTATAAACTACGGCTTTGCAAACAAATATTTTATTGATGTTACCGCAAGATATGATGGTGCTTCGAAATTTGGTGAAAACCATAAATGGGGTTTTTTCCCTGCAGTAGCAGGTGCATGGCGCATCATTGAAGAGCCGTTCCTAAAAAACAGCAAAGTGTTCAGCGATCTTAAATTAAGAGCCAGCTACGGCTTGACAGGAAACGCCGGTGCAATTGCTCCTTATCAATCACTTGCATTGGAAGGTTCCGGAAGCAACTATCAATTCAATCACGTGTATACAGTAGGCATTAGTCCGACAGGTATACCGAACAAAGATCTGCGTTGGGAAAAATCTTTGCAATCAAATGTTGGGTTGGATGTAGGCCTATTTGATAATCGCCTGAATTTTGTAGTGGATTATTACAATAAAGAAACGAGAGACTTGTTGTTTGTAAAAAGTCTTCCATTATCATCAGGTTATAGTTCAGCAACAGGAAACTTCGCTGCCATTCGCAACAAAGGTCTTGAGTTTGCAGCTGATGCAAGAATATTTACAGGTGCATTTAAATGGAACGTGAATGCAAATATTTCTTTTAACAGAAATGAATTGCTAAGTCTTGAAGGTGGTACGAATGAGTTTGTATTAAATCCTTATAGTGTATTGAAAGTAGGACAACCATTGGGTATTTTCAAAACATATGTTTTTAACGGCATTTACCAAACAGGAGAAACTGTATTGCCGGGAAGTGGTAGCAGAACAGGCGGCGCAAAAGTAGCTGACCTGAACGGTGATAAACAAATTACCAGCGATGATCAACGCATCACCGGTAATGCAAACCCTTCGTACATCTTTGGGTTTTCTACCAACATGAGCTACAAGAATTTTGACTTCGGACTGTTTATATCGGGTGTTCAGGGCAATCAGATCTTCAACCTTAGCCGCTTTACTTTTGAAAACGGAAACGGTGGTAGAAACGTAGTGGAAGGTGTAGTGAATCGCTGGTCACCAACTAATCCTAACAATGAGTATGCCAGCGGGTTTCAGGGCGGGCGACTTCCTGTATCAGATCGATTTGTAGAAGACGGTTCTTACATACGTCTTAAGAATATAACGCTTGGCTATAAATTGCCGGCTATCAAAGGTATTGCCAATGCAAGAATTTACATCAGCGGAAATAATTTGCTCACCATTACAAAATACACGGGGTACGATCCTGAAGTAAACTCATATGGCAACTCCAATACATTAGTGGGTATCGATAACCTTGTGTATCCAATGTCAAAATCCTTTGTCGCAGGTTTGCAAGTTGGATTCTAGGAAAGTTGTTAGTTGATAGTTATTGGTTGTTAGATTTCAATGACGATTATTCAAAACAAAAGTCTAACAACTATTAACTGATAACTAAAAACTGTTACCAATAACTCTTTTTTAAACGATGTTAATATGAAATTAATAAAAACGATACAATATATTCTTGGAAGTTTTCTTGCACTATCAGCTGCCACATCTTGTAATAAGCTGAAAGAACAACCATACTCTTCCATCTTTACAGATAATTTTTACAAAACAGCTTCTGATGCAGAAGCCGCACTCACAGCGGTTTATGGTCCGATGGCCGGTTTATACAACACAGCTGCAACAGGCGATGGTGATTTCAGTGCAGATCAAATTTATCCAAGGCCTGTAGTTGGACGCGATACATATACACTATTCAGCTACGATCAAAACTATACGACACAAAAAAGTTATAGCAGGCAAAATGAAAGTCCGCAGCAAATCTGGCAATCATGTTATTCAGGTATAGAAAAAGCAAACTGGGTATTGTACAAAGTGCCATTTACCAATATGGATTCAGCCAGGAAAATTTCTATACTGGGAGAAGCATATTACATGCGTGCATTTTACTTGTGGACATTAACAAAAAACTTTCGTGATGTAGTAATAAAAACGAGACCAAGTACAAGTATTGATTCTGCTATTATTAGTCAAAGTCCACAGGCGGATGTATATAAACAAGTCTTTGCCGATCTTGATCAGGCGATAGATAAGTTGCCTGGGTTCTCTACCGGCACCCGCAAAGGCAGTCCGTCAAAAGAAGTTGCAATTGCGTTGTATGCAAAAGCATCATTGTATGCAGAAAACTGGAGCGTAGCGCTTGATAGGGCAAAACAGGTGATCGGTTCAAAAAAATATACATTAATGCAAAATGTGCTGGATGTGTATGATGTATCAAAAGAGGACCTGGCCAGGGTAGAGAACATGTGGGCATTTGAAGGCGAAAATACCTCGCCCGGTTTTGGAACACAACTGATAGGATTGTTTGGCCCAAAGAATAGTGAGGCACCTGCATACGCCACTGTTTCATACGGTTCCGCATTTGTATATCCATCGTTTTTCAATTCATTTGGTCCAACTGATAAAAGGCGACAATTGCTTGATACCAGCTACCTCAATAAATCGGGACAAGTGGTAATGCAGAAAGATATTACACCGATAACACCAAAAGGTGTGTTACTGAAGAAGTACATGGATCCGGTTGCACCAAGCCTTTCTTGTAATATTCCCATACTGCGTTTTGCAGACATGTACCTGATTGCAGCAGAAGCAGAAGCAAGACTAAACGGTGCAACTGCTGAAGCATATGGTTTCATAAAAGTAGTAAGAGATAGGGCCGGTTTACCGGATCTTACACCGGGCCTTAGCAAAGATCAGTTTGTTGATTCTGTTTTGCAGGAACGAAGCTGGGAGTTTTTTGGTGAAGGCGACAGATGGTACGATCTCACAAGAACAAACACATTTATTGAAGTTACTTCAAAAGCTACAAATGATGTATTTCCTGTTCGCAATCCGCAACCTAAGAATCGTTATTTTCCAATACCGTTGGACGAAGTAAATGCCAATCCTAAGCTTCAACAGAATCCCGATTGGAAATAGAAAGTTAAAAATAAAGTCAAAAGAGAATCACGATAGATGAAGAGAACTATGAAAATGAAAATGTTATTTGCGTCGCTTTGTGTGCCGTTTATCATGCATGCGCAAGGTACAAGAAGTGGCGAACTCAATGGACAATGGTCGTTTGCCATGGATGCCATACGATTGGGAGAACAACAAAAATGGTTCAATCCTGATTTTAAAACGAATGAGTTTGCCAAAGTGAATGTGCCGCATTGTTTTTCTGTAGATCCACGCTATATGTTCTATACAGGCAATGCGTGGTACATTAAAAAGTTCAACGCGGCAGAAGTCAAAAGCGGTCATGCATTCATAAAATTTGATGCTGCATTTTACAGGTCCAAAGTGTGGCTCAATGGTGAGTTGCTGGGAGAACATGAAGGCGGTTATACTCCTTTTGAATTTGATGTTACTAAACTGCTGAAAGCAGAGAATACATTGGCTGTTGAAGTAAACAACGAGTGGGATACTACAACGATACCCGGCGTTAAAGGAGGCAACGATCATGAGCAATTCTATCCGTGGATCAACTATGGTGGATTAACAAGACCTGTTCATTTAATAACAAGACCTGACACATACATCAGCAATACAAAAATTGTTGCTGAGCCCGATTTGAAGAAGGGTAGTGCTACCATTCAGGTAACTGCATTCATAAAGAATGTCTCTTCTTCATCACAAAAAGCCATAGTCAATGTAAATGTACTGGACAATGGAAAGCGGTGCAATATTCGTTTCAAGCCATTCACTGTAAATGTGGATGCAAACGGAAATGCAAAAGCTGATTTTGTTGCAATGATGACTGCAAACGAAATAAAACTTTGGAACCAGGACGAACCAAATTTATATACTGCGCAAATTACCACTGGCACCGACACGTCCCTTGTAACCTTTGGTATCAGGAAGTTGAAAGTGGCTGGCACACAGTTGCTGCTGAACGGAGAGCCAATTAAAATGGGTGGTGCGAATCGTCCGCTTGATTATCCCGGCTTTGGTTCCATTGACCCGGTAGAGGTGTTGGAAAAAGATCTTGGCATGATGAAAAGCGGCGGCATGGAACTTTCACGCATCAGTCACTATCCGGTGTCTGATCAATTGCTGGAGTGGGCGGATAAACACGGTATGCTCATTATAACCGAAGCGGGCAACTGGCAAATGACAACAAGACAAATGGCAGATACCATGATGCGCCGTAAGTTCAGGTCACAAATGAAGGAAATGATTGAACGTGACTGGAACCATCCAAGTGTTGTGGCTTACAGCATGGGCAACGAGTTTCCCTCCAATACCAATGAAGGCAAAGCATGGGTGAGAGATATGCGCGAATTTGCAAGATCACTTGATAGTTCACGACTCATCACTTTTGCCAGCATGTATGTGCAGTATGATTTTCTAAAGAAACCGGATGATGAAGCCTCCATGTATTGCGATTTTGTAAGCGCGAATATTTACGGAGGTCATTTAGAAAAAATAAAACGCATTCATAGTGTTTATCCTGATAAACCCATTTTCATCAGTGAGTTTGGTATGCGTGCCGATGAAAGGTCTGAGGAAGACAGAATCAAACATCTACGTAAAGTAATGGAAGAATTCAGGCAATGCGATTATGTTGTTGGTGCATCTGTTTGGACTTTCAATGATTACTTCAGTCGCTTTCACGGTACAGGGCCAAATGGCTACAGAGGTTGGGGCCTTGTAACACCTGATCGCACACCACGCGGCATGTACGGTGTTTGGCAGGAAGAGTTTGCGCCAGCTACAATCGAATTGATTAACAAGCAAAATGGCAAGGCAACTCTCAAGGTTTCTGCTAGGACTCAATTGCCTTGTTACACATTAAGGGGATATCAACTAAAATACAATCAGCAAACCATTTTATTAAACACGTTGAAGCCGGGCGATAGCCAGCTAATCAACATTGATATGCCTGGTGGTGAAGTAAGCGTGGATTTGATAAAACCAGGAGGGTTTGTGATGGTGAAGAAAGTGCTTTTTTAATTAATAATTAGTAGTTAATAGGTTGGGTTCCCTGTACAATAGAACATTAGAAATTAAGTAAACTAAAGCAATCAGAGAAACGGTAACGCTACGTATCGTCAAGCTATTTCTTTTGTTAGCTGCCATTAATTATTAATTCTCACAGTAACCTTATCTGAATTTTAAAAAAAACTAAAAATGATACGATCGGAAATAAATGGCAGCCGCACTTTTCCGCAGGAGATAATACATGCGGACCTTGTGGTTGCCGGCGGAGGATTGTCGGGTGTGTGCTGCGCCATTACTGCAGCAAGAGAAGGATTGAAAGTGGTGCTGGTGCAGGATAGAAGCGTACTCGGCGGTAATTCAAGCAGCGAAGTGCGCCTGTGGATACTAGGTGCAACTTCTCACATGGGAAATAACAACCGCTGGGCTAGAGAAGGAGGCGTGATTGATGAAATACTCGTTGAAAACATCTACAGAAATCCGGAAGGCAATCCGGTGATTATGGATATGGTGCTGCTGGATAAAGTAGCGGCAGAACCCAACATACAATTGCTATTGAACACATCAGTATATGATGTAGTAAAAAAGGATAGCAACACCATTCAACATGTCAAAGCGTTTTGCAGTCAGAACCAGGTGAATTATGATTTGTATGCGGAGTTGTTTTGCGATGCTTCCGGCGATGGTGCAGTTGGATTCTTGTCAGGCGCGGCTTTTAGGATGGGCGCAGAAAGCAAAGAAGAATTCGGTGAATTGTTTGCACCTACAAAAGAATATGGTGAACTCCTGGGGCACTCTTTGTATTTCTATTCAAAAGATACCGGCAAGCCTGTAACGTTTGTGCCACCTGCATTTGCACTTGATGACATTACAAAGATCCCACGTTTTAAAAGTTTCAATTCGAAAGAGTTTGGCTGCAAACTCTGGTGGATCGAATATGGCGGCAGGCTTGATACCGTGCATGATACGGAGAAGATCAAGTGGGAGCTCTGGAAAATTGTGTATGGTGTTTGGAACCACATTAAAAACTCAGGAGAATTTCCCGAGGCAGAAAACCTTACACTTGAATGGGTGGGCATGATTCCCGGAAAAAGAGAAAGCAGGAGGTTTGAAGGTGACTATATTTTAAAACAGCAGGACATTATAGAACAACGTAGACACAAAGATGCTGTAGCATTTGGTGGATGGAGCATTGATCTGCATCCTTCCGATGGTATCTATTCCGCGGCGCCAGGCTGTAACCAATGGCACAGTAAAGGTCTTTATCAGATTCCTTATCGTTGTTTGTATTCAAAGAACATCAACAACCTGTTTCTTACCGGGCGAATTATCAGTGTGTCGCATGTAGCATTTGGGTCAACACGGGTAATGGCTACGAGTGCGTATGTGGCACAAGCTGTAGCAATGGCCGCGGCCCTTTGTAAAAAATACAATTGTAATCCCGCGGACATCATCAGCTCGCATAAAATAAAAGAGCTGCAACAGCAACTTCTCCGTAGCGGACAATATATTCCAGGCGTAGATGTAGCCGATGATGACGACATTGTGCAAAAGGCTAACATTTCGGCCAGCAGTGAATTGGAATTGAAGGGATTAAAAGAAGATCACGAGGCATTGCCGCTCGACCTTGCAGTGGCACAGTTGGTGCCCGTGGTGAAAGGTAAAGTGCCGGCAATCAATTTTCACGCATACAGCGATGTTGCCACTGTGCTTCAAATGGAAATAAGAATCAGTTCCCGCCCGGATAATTACACACCGGATATATCGCTGGGCAAATATACGCTTGCCGTGCAGCCGGGAAAGAATTGCCTGCAGCTCGAGACAAATATTGATGTGTCGCAGGCGCAATATGTATTTGTGATGATGCACAAAAATCCGCTGATCAAAATCGGCAGATCAAAGCAACGCATCACAGGTGTGCTAAGTGTCTTTAATACGGTAAATGTTGCCGTCTCTAATTATGGCAAGCAGGAAGCTCCGGATGGAATTGGTGTTGACAGCTTCGAGTTCTGGACACCGCAACGCAGGCCAGCAGGATTGAACCTTGCGTTGTCATTTGACAAACCGTTGCAAACATTCAAAGCAAGGAATATTCGCAACGGCATTGCGCGGCCTACCAACGCACCCAATGCATGGGTAGCAGATCTGTCCGATACCGATCCCTGCCTTGTGTTGAAATGGAACGAAGTAAAGAAGATCAGTAGAATATTGTTGAGTTTTGATGCAGACTTCGATCACCCGATGGAATCTGTGTTGATGACGCATCCCGAAACCGTAATGCCATTTTGCGTTCGCAACTATTCGATCTATGATGCAAAAGGAAAATTGGTGTACACGGAAAAAGACAATTATCAAACCCGCAACGAAATTATATTGAAGGATGTTGTGGAGACGAATCAATTGAGCATTCGTGTAGAGCATCCGTCTGACAATACTCCTGCGGCGATTTTCGAAATCAGGTGTTACCCGTAGAGATAAGGCACTGCCTTGTCTGCAATTTTGCAACATCATGAGTTAATTATAAACAATCATTTATTTTCAAAAAAAATAAACACAACAATGGGGCAATTAGATTTTATGGTGATGGCAGTGTTTGCTTTGCTGATCCTCGGAATAGGAATGATGTTTACTCGAATGGGCAGTAAGAATTCCTCTGCATTTTTCGAGGCCGGCGGATCAACGCCCTGGATGATCAATAGTATTTCATTGTTCATCAGCTATTTTTCAGCAGGTACATTTGTGGTATGGGGTTCCATCGCCTACAAGAGTGGTTTTGTTGCAAACGGCATTCAACTAAGCATGGTGATCGGCGGATTACTTGTGGCGTTTTTTATTGCAGCCAAATGGAAGCGAACCGGTGCGATCACCGCAGCAGACTATATCAACAAGCGCTTAGGAAGTAAAACGCAACAATTTTATACATTTCTTATCATGTTGCATGGCTTGTTTACAACAGCATCGGTGTTATATCCTGTTGGCAAAATGGTAAGCGTAGCTACGCCGTTATCACTCAATACCTGCATCCTGATTATCGGTGGCATCATCATTTTGTATACATCTGCAGGCGGTTTGTGGGCGGTACTGGTTACAGATGTTGTGCAGTTTGTGATATTGACCGCCGCTGTGTTAATCATTATTCCCATTGCGTTTCAGGAGGCAGGCGGTTCAGGACGTTTTGTAGCAAAAGCCCCGGATGGATTCTTTAAATTCTTTAATCAGGAATATTCGTTCGGATTTTTTCTTGCCTTTCTTGCCTATCAAACCGTCTACATTGGCGGCAATTGGGCATACGTGCAGCGCTATACCAGTGTTTCAAACGAGAGAGATTCAAAAAAAGTTGCGTACCTGTTTTCATTTTTATACCTGATCAGCCCTTTCATATGGATGTTGCCGCCGATGTTGTATCGCGTTATCAATCCATCATTAACGGGCCTGCAACCGGAAGGGGCTTACATGATGTTGTGTCAGCGTGTGCTGCCTGCGGGTTTGATCGGCCTTGTATTGTCTGGTATGATCTCCGCAAGCGCAAGTAAAGCGAATACAACCATTAATATGATGGCGGTGGTGTTTGCACATGATGTTTTTAAAAAGCTGATCAATCCAAATGCAAGTGAAAAGACGCTGATTTTGTGGGCGCGAATTTTTACTGTACTGTTTGGTGCCGTTACCATTGGCATTGCAATGCTGGTGCCTATGATAGGCGGCATTGTGGAAATGGTATTAAGCACCGCTTCCATTGCAGGCGGCGCGTTGTTTGCGCCAATCATTTGGACATTGTATTCTAAACGGCAAACTTCCGTTTCAGTTATTAGTGCTTCCCTTTGCGGTTTGATCATTAGCCTTGCACTTAAACTTTTTGGACCGGAGTTGATTGGTCACAAATTAAACCGTGTTTGGGAAACTGCGTTGGGTGTAGGGATTCCGATGTTTGTATTGCTATGCTGGGAAATTTACTATGCAGTAAAGAGAAAGCAGGCTACTCATTCGTTCGTTCCGCAGGAGTCAAAGCCACAAAGCCTTCCCGACAATGAAGATGCAAAATCACAAAATATTTTTGGAATAAAAATTATTGCTGGATCCGTAGCAATAGTTGGCGCAGGGGTTGCTTTGCTGGGTATGATTGCGGACAAGGGCACAGTTGCACTGGCAGTGGGCGTGTGCATCCTGTTACTTTCATTTCCCATCTGGCGATCCGCGTCAAGGACCTTTCGGTGATTCTTTTGTTAGTTCGTAAAGCCGCTTGTAATGAGCGGCTTTTTTAATGGCTAACAGTTTAATAATTGAATAACTGAATGATCGAAAGGTCAAGCGTACGATCGAATGCAAACTTCAGTTGTTCAGTTACTGTTTGATATTCATGATCATGAATTATCAGGTACATCGCAACACTTGCTTCGACAATGTTACAAACAGATATATTTTGTGTTGTTTTTTTGAAGGAATTTCTTTTATCGTAAAGTTATTTTTACGCATGATTACCGTTTTGAAACGTATTATCATGATCACACAATAAAAATTAGTTTTACATATCCATCAATAAACAACCCGGACAAACTATAACTGAAACTTACAAATGAAAACGCGACAATTCTACAACGGCCTGGTATTAATGCTTTCAACAACGCTGCTCCAAAGCAATATTCTACCGGCACAATCAAATGATCATATTTTTCCGCCAGCCAAAGCAGCTGCTTCTTACAGTAATTTCGATGAAAAGGGCTTTATCATCAATGGAAAAAGAACTTACATTGTTTCGGCAGGACTTGAATATGCACGCATCCCTCATGAGCTTTGGCACGACAGGCTTTTAAAATTGAAACGTGCCGGCTTTAACTGCATTGAAATATATACGTTTTGGAATTTTCATGAACCGCAGGAAGGTAAGTTTGAATTTTCCGGTGATCATGACCTCAATACATTTTTGAAAGAAGTTAAGGCGCTGGATATGTACGCTATCGTTCGTGTAGGGCCATACTATTGTGCAGAGTGGGATTTTGGCGGATATCCGATCTGGTTGCGATTCAAAGACAGCCTTTCTGTACGTGCACCGAATGCTGCGTTTGAAACATACACTGGTCGCTTCTTCGATAAATTGTTGCCTATTGTAAGAGATAACCAGGTTAATCATGGAGGAGCGGTGATATTGGTGCAGTTGGAAAATGAGCATCCTGCCGGATGGGGAACAGCGATACCAAACAGTTACTTTACCTTTCTTCAGCAAAAGGCTTTGAGTGCCGGAATTGAAGTGCCTTATTTTTTTAGCGGCCTGCACCATGCCAGCGATCCTGCTGGCAATCAAACTTCTTTCGACAATTCATTAAGACCAAACCCATGGTTCAGTACAGAGTTTTGGTCGGTATGGTACAACTATTATGGTTCTTCACAAAAGGATGCAGAAACCTACGGCCGCAGAACATGGAAAGCAATCGCAGGTGGCGCAGGCGGTTACAACTTCTACATGGCACATGGTGGCAGCAATTTCGGTTATACCAATAACAATGAAGATGCGGCATCGTATGACTATGGCGCAGCCGTTGGACAAACAGGTGATTTGCGCAGCGTCTATTATCAAAACAAACGCAATGCATTGTTCGCAAGAAGTTTTCAGGACATTCTTGCAAATAGTTCAGATGGCGGAGGTGCAAGCAAGAATATCGTGGACAACCTGGAGGAATTGCATGTGCATACGCGCCACAGCAATGTTGGGGATATTGTGTTTATTGACAATCGCACAAGTCATAGTGTTAGCACAAAACTTTCGGCCGACGGTCAAAAAGAAGTGCCCGGAAACCTGGTGCTGGCACCAGGAGAAATATTTCCTGTAGTGAAAAATTTCAACTTGTCGAACAATGTAACCATTGCATTCACTGCTGCGCGTATTTTAGGAGTGCAAAAGAACGATAGTAAAACGACAACGATTGTGACGTATGGAGCCGAAGGTTCATCTGGTTCGATTTATTTTAAAAACAACAAAGTAACAGTATTGATCCAGCCTCGAAACGTGCATGCAATTGTTGGTGATAAAAATATTGTTCTCGGTTTAACATTCGCCAAAGAACCTCATGTGTATAAACTAAAATGTGGTGATGAGATCATTCGTGTACTGGCTCTTTCAACTGAGCTGGCGGACAGAACATGGTTTGCCGAAACGAAGGGTAAGAACTACGTCATCACCGGACCCGAATATCTTGGTGATTTCTCCATTGCCGATAATAAGTTTGTTATAAGTACTGAGCATTTTTGGAAAGAGCAATCAGTTTACCCAACAAATATTTATGGCGATAAGGACTACACTTTTGTAAACAAAGACAATAAGAACAAAACGGGAGATCTTGTACTAAACGCATGGCAATATAAAGATGCGTCTAATGCTGCCGCTATTAGTTTTGACGACGGCAAATGGAAAAAGAGCAGCGTCGCATTACAAATGGGTGCCGATGGAGATCTTACCGCCGATGCATGGTACAGAACATCTGTTGATATTCAGGAAGAAAAAAAGTATACGATTAAAATTCCTGCTGGAGGTGACAGGGTCACTTTATTTGTAGACAATGTAAAGACTGCGTCTGTAAAAATCCGCGAAGAGGACCTAACGGTGCAGCTGAAGCCGGGTAAACACCTGTTTGCCTTTTTTGCGGCACATGATGGAAGGGATAAATTATTCAATCATCTTGGTCCTGTAAACGAAGTGGATGCGAAAGGTTTGTCGGGAAATATAACAATGAGAAAAGGAGAGGGTGGTTATATACGGGATTGGAAAGCGATTAAAGCATCCGGAAATACAGATTCATTGCCGCTTTCATTTGAAAATGCCATGTCTTACAAATCCGGCGATGATGCATTCTCGGGTAAACGTGGATTTGCGTGGTTCAAGGCAAACTTCAATGCGTCGCAGGAGTACATGCCGGAGCAACTGCGTTTTAAAAGCGTAGATGATAATGCCATCGTGTTTGTAAACGGACAAAAAGTAACAGAACACAAAGGGTACGGTGTAGCTTTTTCAGTTCCATTGAAAGGCATTGTAAAGGACGGTAGTAATGATGTTACGGTGTTGATAGAAAATACGGATGGGGCTGGCGGGGTTGATAAACCGGTGGAAATTGTTTACAACAGTAATCATGAAATTGCTCTTACAAACTGGTCGATGAAGGGTGGACCGGGAGACTTCAGTACGAATGAAGATTGGAAATCTCTCTCAGCAGATGCAAATTTCGACCGTCCTGTTTTTTACAAAAATACTTTTACTCTTAACAACAGCGATACTTCTATCAAGGCAATGTATCGTGTTAGTCTCGATGGTTTGGGGCATGGTTCTATTTGGGTCAATGGTCATAACCTCGGCCGCTATCCGGAGAAAATTCCGGTAAACAGCATGTATATTCCAGAGTGCTGGTTAAAAAAAGGAAGCAACGAAATTGTAGTGTATGATGAAGATGGCAGGTCTCCCTCAGGCATTCGCATTCAACCTGAAAAAGCTTCAAGCAGAAATGTTTCCAGGCTTGTGATTGCAAGGTAGAGAAGGATCGCAGATTTTCATGATTGTCATGATCTTTTATGATTTATTATTTGAACTCAATGATGTTATCAAACTCATAATTTAAAATTTCAAATCTGGCAAATCATAACAATCTGCGTTCTTACTAGACGTTTGCAACAAGGTTTATAGCTATCGAAACATCCGGTGTATCTTTTTAAAGAGATCCTTGTGAAGTCTGCATTGTAAACTTCTTTGTTAATGAACGAATTGTCTTTATTTGGGAAAGAAACGAACAATCCTTCCCGATTAATTGCTTTTAGTGATGGCATTTTTGCCATTGCTGTAACGTTGCTGGCTTTCAATCTTAAAATATTGGACATCGATCCCGAAAAAGTGCACGAACAATTGCCAGTGCAGATCAAAGCAATGACCCCGCATTTCTTTACGTATGTTGTCAGCTTCCGCCTGGTTGGCGTGTACTGGACAATTCATCATCGCATGCTCGATCGTATCGCTCATGTGGACAGTACATTTATATGGTTGACTATTGCTTATCTTTTAATGATTTCCTTTATGTCCTTTCCTGCAGGGTTGATAAGCACGTATCCGCACGAGCGCGTAATTGAAGTTTTTTATTTGGGAAGTGCCGCTGCTGTAAGTGTTTTATCAATGACGATGTGGCGCTATGCTTCCCACAAACTTCGCCTTTTAAATAAAGAGGTTTCAAAAAACAAGTCCGGTATTTCTTTATACGGGCGACTGTATCGCTTTCAGTGATTGTGCTAGCGCTAATCCTTGCTTTGTTAAACGTTCATGGAACACAATATGCAATACTGTTGTTGATTCCTTCAAATTATACCGTGAAGAAGTTTTATGAAACGCCGTGGAAGCGGTACCCAACTGAAGAGACTACACACGGAATAATGGAGAACTGAGTATCGGCAAATGTTGCAGGTTGCAAGTCGCAGGATACAGGTGCTTCTGTGCGACTAAAGACAACATTTGATTGTCAATTTCAAGTTCAAAGTTTATGATTGTTACCCGTAAACATCAGTATCCTGTAACTTGCGACCTGCTTTTATTTTTTCTCCTGCACCTGTTTCAGCAAAATTTGCATTTCCGCCACCTTGCTGGGATGCTGATCGGCGAGATTGTTTTTCTCTGCAACGTCTTTTGACAAATTATATAGTTGCGCTGTTTTCAAGTTTCCGCTTTCGATGTTTGTAAGTGAAAGCAAAGCTGCGCCGTTATTGGGAACAATGTATTTCCAGTTGTCCTTAATAATAGCCATCGTACCGCCTTCTTCCACCAATACAGTTCTTCCGGTTTTCGCCTTACCGAGAAATGCATCGAGTGTATTTTCACTATCCATCGCATCACCTTGCGGAACATTTTTGTTCAGCATTTTTGCAAAGGAGGCAATAAAATCAATTTGGCAAACCAATGCGTTAGATACGCCGGGCCTGATCGTTTTGTTCCATGAAATGATAAACGGAATTCTTGTTCCGGCCTCAAATGCGCTATACTTGCCGCCTCTCAATTCGCCAGCCTGTTTGTGTCCGTTCAGTTGTGTCACAGCACCGTCCTGGTATCCGTCATCCAGCACAGGACCGTTATCGCTTGAGAAGATGATGATCGTGTTCTCATAAACGCCTTCGGCCTTTAGTTGTTTCACAATTTCTCCAACAGTCCAATCGAGCTGCAGGATGGCATCACCTCTGAAGCCGAGACCACTTTTGCCTTTGAACATCGTTGCCGGCATTCTTGGTACATGAGGTTCAGTTGTAGCGAAGTAGAGAAAGAATGGTTTGCTCTTACTATTGCTAATAAATGTTTTCGCTTTATTCAAGAAAGTAAACGACAACTCTTCATCCGTCCATCTTGCAGTTTTTCCACCAGTCATATAACCGATGCGGCCAATGCTGTTTACAATTGTATTATCGTGACCGTGGCCCGGCGAAGCCTTCATTTTTAGCAGTTCAGGATTTTCTCTGCCGGTTGGTTCGTTGCCAATTTTTTTCGCATAGTCCACTTGTATAGGGTCGGTGCTGTCAAGCCCAACGATGTAATGATTTTCCATAAAAACAGTTGGCACACGATCCGCTGTTGCGGGGAAAATAAAGGAGTAATCAAATCCCGTTTCATTAGGGCCCGGTTTAATTTCATGGTTCCAGTCCTTTCGTACCTTTTCACCCAAACCAAGGTGCCATTTGCCCACAATACCCGTTGTGTAGCCGGACGACTTGAATACTTTTGGCAATGTAGTATTATTGGTGGGAATGATAAGGGCCGCATCTCCCGGTAAAATGCCTGTGCCTTTCTTTCTCCATGCATATTGTCCCGTCATCAATGAATATCGTGAAGGTGTGCAGGTAGATGCAGTGGCATGACCATTTGTAAAGCGCAAGCCATTCGCAGCAAGCTGGTCAATATTAGGCGTTTTTAATTTCGTTGCGCCATAACAACTCAGGTCTCCATAACCAAGATCGTCTGCATAAATTAAAACAACGTTCGGTTCTTTCTGTGCGTGAGTAAACAGCGATAAACAAATCAGGAGTGCAGTAAATGTTAAGTGTCTTTTCATTAGGTGGTTTATAGTTGGTAAATTGTTTGATGGCAGATGACTGAGTAACCGAGTAACTGAATAACTGAAAGCTCATCTTCATAAGGCCTTTAAACATTTAAACCTCATTTTCAATTACTCCGCCTTCTTATAATTCTTCGGAGTTACGCCGTACACATCTTTGAAGTATTTGTTGAAGAGATTGTAGTTAGAGATACCTATCTCCATCATTACTTCTGCAATGCGCATGGAACCTGTCTCCAACAACTGTGCTGCACGCTTCATTTTTATTTCGCGTATCAGTTCCGATGCGGTCTTTCCTATAATATCGTTCAGTCTGCGATGTAAATGCATGCGACTCATAGCTACTTCGCGACTCAGTATTTCTACACTGAACGCTGGGTCGCCAATGTTTTTTTCAATCACGCCAATTACTTGTTTTAGTAAAGCTGCATCCACATCTGGCACCTGCACTTCTGGTAACGTGGTTATTTCTTCTTTGTAGTGGTTGTCTATCAGGTGCTGTCCCGACTGTAAGATATTATTGATCTTTAGTCTTAACAAACGGTAGTCACATGGCTTCGGCACAAAATCGTTTGCACCTGCTTCCAGGGCCATTTTCACTGCTTCGCCGGTACTTTTTACACTGTGTATAAGAATAGGGATATGGCTCGTTTTCGCATTCCCTTTCAATTCCTGGCAGAGCTCGATGCCATCCATTACGGGCATCATCAAATCAGTAAGAATAATATCCGGGACAAATTTCTTTGCGCATTCAAGACCGTCTTTGCCATTCGTAGCTTCATAAACATTGAACATATCTTTTACATTCTCTTTTATGTAAGCTAGCTGATCTTCGTTGTCTTCTACGATCAAAATACTTTTCTTGTCTTTCTCTTTTTTACTAACAGGTATTTTGTTGTTAGTAGTTTTCATCATTGGTTTTGTTTCTGTATGTTTTGTTTCAAATATCTCATCAGCACTATAGCTATTAATGCCAATTGGAAATGATATTTTAAAAGTCGCGCCCTTGTTTTCAAACGACTCTACTTTCATTTCTCCGTGATGTATTTCAATTAATTTCTTTGACAATGTAAGTCCGATGCCGCTACCAAAATTGCTTTGTTTTTTACCCTGGTAAAACATATCAAATATCTTATCGATCTCTTGCGGATCAATGCCAGTGCCGCTATCTCTGAAAGTGATATGTGCAACAGGGTTTGGTGTGTCTGCCGATTCTATAGTAAGATCAATTGCAATGCTACCATGTTCCGGTGTGTACTTGAAAGCATTGCTAAGTAAGTTGAAAATAACCTTCTCGATTTTGTCCTTATCGTACCATGCAGGAAATGAGAGCATGTTAAACGTGAAATCATATTGGATTTGCTTTTGCTCTGCCATCCAGTTGAATGCATTTTTTACTTCCGAAACTGTTTTAACAATGTCGTTATTGGCTATGAACAAGCGGTTGCTATCCGATGAAACCTTGCGCAAGTCAAGCACCTGGTTGATCAGGGAGAAAAGCCTTTGCGAGTTGTTGTAAATAATATTCAGGCGGAATTTACTGAACTCGTCTTTGTCGTCTGCCTTATCCAATAGCTCTTTTGACGGACCAAGAATTAAGTTCAGCGGCGTTCGTAATTCGTGGGTTATGTTTGTAAAGAAATTCAGTTTGATCTCGTTCAGCTCTGTTACTTTTTCTTTCTCTAATTTTTCTTTGAAAACCTGGTCCTTTAGCACACGTCGCGTTTTGAAATATCTCACAGCAGCATATACAACACCGGCAATCAACAACGCATAGATAAGTTTCGCCCACCAGGTGGCCCACGGTGCCGGTTGTATAACCACTGTAATTCGCTTGTAGTCTTCGTTCCAGCGGCCGTCATTGTTAGAGGCAGTTATCAGAAAAGTATATTTGCCTGCCGGTAAATTGGAATAAGCTGCGAATCGCTGGCCCGCATTGGTAATGATCCAATTGTCATCATAACCTTCCAGCTTGTATTTGAACTTGTTGTTTTCGGGCAATGCAAAATGAAGCGACGCAAAATTTAAAAGGAAATTGTTTTCCTTGTAAGACAATACGATCTTGTCAGTGTTGTTAATGTCTTTCTCAAGAATAAGATGTCCATTCAGCTCTTCACCAGCCTGCACGGGCTGATTGAAAATTTTGAAACCCGTTAATGCAAGCTGTGTGGGAAATGGATTGTCTTTGATTTCTTTTGGATCGAAATAGTTCAATCCGTTGATGCCCCCGAAATACATGATACCATCAGCGTTTCGATAAACCGCTTCTGTTAATGTGTTGCTTTGCAGCCCGTCTTTATGCGAATACCTTTTTACTTCATTTTTTACAGGATCGTATTTGAACAGTCCCTGGCTATTGCTCAGCCACAAATGCTGATCATCATCTTTTAATATGCCCAATATTTTTCTGTCCTCCAGCATATTGTGATCGATGTGTTTGATGCTTTTAACGCTCGTTGCAGCATCCAACTCTACGCGATCAAGCCCCGCGTCTGTTCCCAGCCACATCATGTTTGAACTGTCGCGGTAAATGCTCCATATATAATTACTGGTAAGGCTTCCTGTTTCATTTTCTTTGTGGTGTTCAGAACTGATCGTGTACTTGCCGTTGCCATCATACCTGATCCTGTTAAGTCCGCTGCCAAGTGTAGTGACCCACATGACAGGGTAGACGGGATCTGCATATACGAGGAACGTGTATTTTGAAGAAAGCCCTTGTTGCGTATTAATGTTTGACATTTTGCCGGAGGCAGGATCAAATATTTGCACACCGTTCCATGTCGTAATCCATATATTATTGAATCTATCTTCTGCAATGCCATGTATGTTTAAGGATTTAACCACGAGCTGCGGTTGGGCGCCGCCTGGCACGATTTTATAAAGGCCCTCCGAAGTGCCTATCCACATGGTTTTATTTCGCGCTACGAAGATGGACGAAATCCATCTGTTGCCAACTACACGCTCATAATTGTGAAGCGTTTTGTTTTGACTATCATAGCTAAACAAGCCATCTGTAGAAGTACCTACCCAAATATTTTTTCCATCGTCGCAAACCGCCGTTACAAATTTTCCTTTGTAACCTAACTCGGAATATTGATTGGAAAGTAGCGGATAAAAAGGATAGAAGTTCTTTATGGAGAGATTCGCATAATTTACGCCTTGCTGAAAAGTACCCGCCCACAGTACATTTGAGCGGTCAACAAGAATGGTGCTAAGGCTATTCTCGGCTATGTTACAAAAGGGCTGGCTTGTCGCATACCATTTCTTTAATACCAGCCTGCTTGTGGTGTCAAGCGTAAACTGGTAAAGACCGAGCAATCGGTGGCTCAGCCAAAGATCGCCGTTCATGTCCTGTTGGATGCCTGTTACCTCACCATATGGCTGGCCGGGAAAAACATTGTAAAGCTGTCTTGCAATATTTATATATGGGTAAGATGAACCTTCCAACGAAATGCACGAAATCTGGTTACGCTCACCAAGCCACAAATTGCCCTTCTTATCTTCACAAATGGCACTTACGCTTGCCTTGTCCACTTCCTTAATTTGCGTGAGTGTTGAAGGATCATTTCCCGCCTTGTAAAAAAACAGTCCGTTATTCGTGCCTATCCATATGTTACCTGTTCTGTCGCAAATGATCACATTTACAAATGCCCGCGGTAAGAGTTTGTGCGTCTTTTGATAATTCTTGTTGAGAATGACAATGCCATCTGTTGTGCCGATCCACACATTGCCGGCGTTATCATTGCTGAGGGCTCGAATGTCTTTTTCATCCGCATCATGTTCATTTACCGAAATATGGGAGAACTTGTCAAACACCGGGTCATATACATTCAGCTCGCCGCTTTGTGTGCCGATTAATATATGGCCGTTCACATCCTCATACAAACATTTTACCCGGTTGTCGCTCAGGCTGCTTTTATTGGCCGACTCATGCCGTTTGGTTGTAACTGTAAAACCATCATACCGGTTGAGGCCGTCATAAGTGCCAATCCAGATGAAGCCCTTTTTATCCTGAAGTATGCTCGTAACGGAGTTTTGCGACAGTCCATTATTGACAGAAAGGTAATTAAAGAAAGTATTTGTAACATGACCGGGCACTTCGCCCGCAAAACCAATGGCAGAAAAATAAAGTAACAGACATGCAAGCAGGCAGCCGGGCAGCAATCTTTTCATACAGCAGACAAATATTTGACTACCTGCAATTTAATTATATCAAGTAGAGGAAGGTGGAAATGTTACAAAATGGAAGGTATTGTGTTACAATTAGCAATTAAGAATTAAGAATTAAGAATTGTTTCTGTGAAACATACATAGGTAAGTATGAAATTCCTGTTTTGCAAAGAGTCTGGTCGTTCTTAATAGTGAACATGGACTTTGCAAAAGTCTTAATTCTTAATTCCTAATTCTTAATTGATCCCCCAGGTTACAAAACAGCAACTATTCTGTTACGTCTTAGCTCACGATTTTTTTTTTCGCGTAATAATATTGTGCAAAATATTTCCGGCCATAAAACTGATGCAGGATACCCTAAAAAATTCTACAAACATTTCGAAACGATTGATGCAAACACAAACTAATAAAATGAAGAAAAGGAAGCTTGCCTTACTGTTACCATTAACCCTTATCGCAGGAGCTGTTGCTTTCGCCCAGCCAAAAGAGGACAACCTTGTTGCCAGCCGGTTTTCTACGGCGGGATTTTACCCCTTGCCCAATAGTCCGCGTAAAGTGTACAATTTCAATCCCGGCTGGCGCTTTTTTAAGGGGAACGTAAATGGTGCAGAAAATCCGTCATTCAATGATAAAGAGTGGGAAGTGGTAAGCGCACCGCACGGTTTGGAGATTGAAAAGGAGAACGCGAGTGGCATGCGCAACTACCAGGGGCCGGCGTGGTACCGCAAAACCTTCGTAACACAACCAGGAGCAAAATCACAACGCACGGTAATATACTTCGAAGCCATTATGGGCAAATCCAAAGTATGGATAAACGGAAAACAAGTTGCTGAACACTTTGGCGGATACCTTCCTTTTTCTGTTGATATAACTGATTATCTGAGTGATGAAGGAAAAACAAATTTGATCGCTGTATATGCCGATAACTCAGACGATCCAAATTATCCTCCGGGTAAGCCACAGGGGCAGCTTGACTTCACTTACCTCGGTGGTATTTACCGCGATGTGTATTTAATACAAATGAATCCGGTGCACGTAACGCTGACCGAAGAAAGCAAAACCATTGCCGGAGGTGGTGTGTATGTAGCAGTGAAAGATGTGAACGGACAAAGCGCACAAATAGATGTAAGAACAGAAGTACAGAACAAGGGTGCCGCCAAAGCATCTATAGTTGTAAGAAACATACTGGAAGATGCGGACGGTAAAAAAATATTGCAGGAAGAAAAAAAACTATCGCTTGATGCAGGCGCGTCCCAGCAATTGATACAACAACTCAATCCCAAGCAGGTTCGCCTGTGGCAGCCTGATGATCCTTATTTACATTATGTAAGAACAGAAGTAGTGGTGAATGGAAAAGTGGTGGATAGTTATCGCACACGCTTTGGTATCAGGTTGTTTGAAATGAGAGGCAATGATGGTTTTTTCGTAAACAAAAAATATATCGGTCATAAACTTTCCGGCGTAAACAGGCACCAGGACTATGTATATGTCGGCAACGCGCTGGTTAACTCCGGCCAGTGGAGAGATGCAAAATTGCTGCGTGAGGGAGGTGTTACCATTGTAAGGGCGGCACACTATCCGCTTGATCCCGCATTCATGGATGCATGCGATGAATTTGGTTTGCTGGTAACCGTAGCTACACCGGGCTGGCAATTCTTCAACACAAAAAATCCTTTGTTTGAAAAGCGAATTGGCGAAAATGTGAGAGATATGGCGAGGCGCGACCGCAATCATGCAGCAGTAATTCTTTGGGAAACAGCACTGAATGAAACAGATGATCAAACCATATCTATGATGAAAGAGCAACATCGTATTACACACGAGGAAATGCCATATCCGGGAGTGTTTACCGTTGCCGATGTTGACCAGGCAAAACAAGCAGGTTTCGATTTTTATTACCACGGAGGTATGCAGGAGGAAAAGAATTCTTTCACAAGAGAATACGGTGATGGTGGAGAAGTCGAAAATTTCTATTCACAAAATGCCATGACGCGTGTAAAACGTGAGTGGGGCGAGCATGCAATGATAGATCAGGCAGTTGTGCGTGCAGATGGTTTGGACGGCATTTTTGCCACGCCTCCAAAACGCATTGGCGGCGCCATCTGGTGCGGTATTGATCACCAGCGTGGTTATCATCCCGATCCGTTTTGGGGTGGTTTGCTGGATGTGTATCGCATGCCTCGTTATTCGTATTTTCTCTTCAAAAGTCAATACGATGCTAATCTTAAAATACCGGGCATAGAGACAGGTCCAATGGTATACATCACCAATGAGCTTACACAAAACTCTTCAGAAGATGTAATCGTTTTCAGCAACTGTGATGAAGTTAAACTTACCTGGTTGGGTAAGGTGATTGCTACCCAAAAACCGGACAGTACGATGAAACACATGCCTCATGCGCCTTTTGTGTTCAGGCACGTTTTCAATTATCATGAAATATCAAGTCGCTGGAGAAACAAAAGCGATAAAGTGGAAATGGTGGCAGAAGGATATATCAATGGTAAACTCGTTTGCACGCAAGTAAAAAAATACGCAGAGCGAACAACAGGCATCAAGCTAATGGTAGATTCTGTTGGTATGGGAATGATCGCAGACGGCTCCGACTTTGTTCCTGTAAGAGCTACCATCATTGATAACAAAGGCATTCCAAAAGTACTGGCATCTGAAGATGTCCATTTTGAAATTTCCGGTAATGGTGAATTGATAGGTGGCGACATGAATACAATCAATCCAATGAAAACACAATTTGGCACGGCAACTATTCTTGTCAGAGCAGGCGTAACGCCGGGTGTTATCAAAATTAAAGCAACAGCAGAAGGTTTGAAGAGTGATGAGATCACGATCGTAACATCGCCGTCAACGCTTCCATTGTTGTATACAGATACTATTTCAAACAGCAATAAGAAAAGGCAATCAACAGAACAAAAGATAGAAACCAGCACCACAAATGCAGAATTGGAAAAGCTGAAAGAAGAGAATCAAAAATTGCGTTTGCAAATGATCAGCAAAGAGCAGGAGATTATGGAAATGCGCAGTACGAAGAGCCGGTAGGGGCGAATCGCATTCGCCCTCTCGCACATTCACGAAGGACGAACTAATAATTAAGAATTAATAGGTGTGGCACAAAAGCCATTCAGAAACACTATGAACGTGCTGCACCTATTTTACAACTCTTCATTTTTCGAAGAGAACGGAAGACTTTTTTTCGACGATTGATAACTCGTCGTCACACTAACGAGCCATTGAACCATTCTAATCAATACATGCTATATGAAAAAAACTTTCCTCTACGTATTATTATGCCTGCCTTTTATTACAAAGGCGCAGTACACTATCCATCAATTGGATTCTATTTTACAATATGCAGTAGCCTCTCATCAGAGCGCTGTAATCATTCCTCCGGGAACATATCGTGGAAATGTTGGCGGGGGACATTTCATTGAAGTACACAATGCCAACAATCTGCAAATCATTGCAGACAATGTGAAAATGATCTGCGAACGAAGAGCAAGGGCCATTGATTTTATCAATTGCTCCAATGTAAAACTGCAGGGCATTACCATTGACTACGACTCACTTTGCTTTACACAAGGCGATGTAGTCGCGAAGGGATCAAATTATATTGATGTAAAAATACACCAGGGCTATCCTGTTGCCGCATGGAGCCGCACAGAGTTGATTGATCCAGGCACACACTATAGAAAAAGAGGCGCATTGTGGGCCTGGCACACAACGGCTCAGATATTTGGTGGCGACACGGTTCGCATCACCAACACTGACAATCCAAATCTCGCTTCGTTTACATCCATTGGTGACATCGCAACAATGTCAACCGGAACACAAGGAGGAAATGATGCCCCTAATGCCTTGTGCCTGTCCGACTGCCAGGGAGGAATGGAACTTAAGAATGTAACGATCAACTGTGCTCCGGGCTTTGGCATCTTTGAAAGCGGCGGAGAAGGTGGCACGCACCTCGATGGTTGCAAAGTAGTTCCCGGCCCTAAACCTGCAGGTGCCGCGCATGATCGCTATCTCTCCACATCATGGGATGCCATTCAACACAAGCTTACAAGAAGAGGACCGCTGGTTGAAAATTGTACCGTTGAGTTAGCGGGCGATGACACATGGAGCGTGACATGGGATGGTGATTATAAAATACTTTGGGGCGGTGGCTCTACCATTACTGTATCACGTGGCGCAAATCTACGCGTGGGTGATTCATTGCGCAGTTCGCTTTCCTCTCCGGTGGTTTACATTACTTCAAAAGTAGACAGCACACTGACTTTGAACACCACTTGCCCATGGACAACCGGCACACATTTGTATTCTCCCAGCAGGCGCTGCGAAAACTTTGTGTTGCGCAATAACTACTTTCATAGCGCGGGTCGCGTACTTATAAAATCAGGACATGGACTGATCGAGAACAATGTTTTTGACAACATGTTCAATGGCGTTACTGTACACAACGAACTTGGCGGAGATGGAGCGGCGGGCATCAGCAGTATTGTTATTCGTAACAATGATATCAAAGGCTCAGGTCATTTTGCTTCTTCATGGGATAATGTGCAGGCTGGCTCCATCTGCATTTTGAACTCAGGCGACACCATTTCAGGTGTTGGTGTATATGATAGCATTTACATTGAAAAAAATAAGTTTACCGATATATCTGGTGTAAACATTGTCGTAACATCTGCCAGCAATGTTCATATTAACGAGAACATTTTTGAACAAACTGGTATGAGCACGCCCAATGCAACGGGTGGTCGCGTCAACATTCCGCAGCAAACAGTTGTATACCTCAAAAACTGCGCAGACGTTACGCTTGACACCAACTTTGTGCATACACCGGGTTTGGATTCTTTGCTTATTGCAAAATATGTAAGCAACCTTACAAAGCTTCGCAGAGGTATTTTTTCTGATGGCATCGTGCCATTCAATAATGTTACACCATACTGTTGCAGCAATTTTGGTGGCAATGCCTTTGATAAAAAACTCAACACATTTGTAGATGCTGCGGCAGCAAACGGAGCCTACACAGGTTTGGATTATCAACGCATCGTAACACTTGATTCTATCAGGTACTATCCAAGACCGAATTTTCAATACCGCATGACCGGCGGACAGTTCCAGGGATCTTTGGATGGCATCAACTACACAACCATTTACACCGTTCCAACAGAGCCAATACTTGGCTGGACAGCTGTTCCGGCAAGTGGCAACTATCAATACTTAAGATACCTGAGCCCTAATGGCGGCTATTGTAATGTGACAGAAATCGAATTTATCACACACGTTGATTCCAGCAATTCCAAACTGGATTCATTGCCTCCAATTGTGCAGAAGATCATTAAGAAGCTCACCGCAGATATAAAAATTTTACCCAATCCTGTTATCGGAAATAACCTGTACATCACAGGTTTGAACAAAGTATACGGATGGTGCAATATTGTGTTGAGTGATATGTCTGGCAGGGTACTGCAACGTCAATGGGTAAATGATGACAACAAACCCGCATTGTATAAACTCGACATGTCAAACACAACAAGAGGCATGTATATCCTTACCATCAACACGCTTGATGGGTTCCAAAGTTTTAAAGTGATCAAATTATAAAAGACGCTGAATTAGTAGCAACCAAAACTTTCAATTATTAAAGTATGAAAAAAAGAGTGCGATTGCCCCAATTACCCGGAAGCACAAACAACGTGGTTCCGGTCGCAAAGCGAGTTACTCCCTTTGTTTTCTTTCCTGCTTTACTATTTACCGTAAATAGCTATGTGCAGGCCAGCCCAATTGTTCGACGGGCTGCAGGATTAGAATCTGTAACGCAGGTTAAGGATTCAGTTATTACAGGTACGGTTACAGATAAGAACGATGGCTCTCCGTTGGCCAGTGTTTCGGTAAGGGTACCCAACACAAATATTGGTACCACCACTAATGAAAAAGGAAAGTACACACTAAGAGTTCCACGGAATACAAGTTCACTTTTATTCACCAGTGTGGGCCACAAACCGCAGGAAGTTTCTATTGTCAATGGACAAATGCTTATTAACCTGGCAATGGACCCGGATGCAACTGCTATTGACGAAGTGCAGGTAGTTGCGTACAGTGTGCAGAAAAAGGAAAGTGTGGTGGGTGCGATTTCAACAGTAAAAGTAAAAGACATACAAACTGCGGCGCCACGTTCTTTAACGAATGCGCTTGCGGGAAAAGTGGCCGGTTTTATTTCTGTGCAACGCAGTGGTGAACCGGGCAGAGATGATGCCTCCTTCTGGATAAGGGGTATCAGTACGTTTGGTGCGGGACAGTCGCCACTGGTGCTGGTAGATGGTGTTGAAAGACCATTGAACAATATTGAACCAACGGACATTGAAAGCTTCAACGTATTGAAAGATGCCGCAGCAACTTCTGTGTATGGTATCAGGGGAGCGAATGGTGTGATCCTGATTACTACCAGAAGAGGTAGTGTTGCAAAAGCAGCAATCAATTTCAAATACGAAAGAGGACAGCAAAGCGCAACGTCAAAACCAAAGTATGTGGATTCACCTACTTACCTGGAACTATTGAATGAAGCGAACCTTGCTACCAATCCAAATTATGTAACGCCGTATACACCAGCGGTAATTGAAAAATATCGTTCGGGTGTTGACCCGGTTTTATATCCCAATGTTGACTGGATGGGATTGATGATGAAGAATCATTCCAACAACCAGCGTGCAACACTAAACGTAAGTGGTGGTACGGAGAAAGCGAAATACTATGTATCCGGCGGTTACTACCAGGAAGCGGGCGCGTGGGCAACAAACTCTCTCGCCAACTACAACTCGCAGGCGAGATTGCAACGTTTCAATTTCCGTTCCAATACGGATCTTGAGCTTCGTAAAGATCTTGAACTTAGCCTCGGTCTTGGTGGATATTTGACTCTTACTACTTATCCTGGTGATGGTAATACTGCATCGATCTGGTATAACATGGGACTTGCTACACCGGCAAAATATATTCCTTCCATTCCTGATCCCAATTTTCCTGATAAGAAATTATACATGACAGCGGGTGGCGCAGGTAACCTGAATCCGCTCGCAATGGTGGAGAACAAGGGGTTCACAAACGGATGGGACAACACGCTACAAACTGACATCTCCTTGAAGTATGATGCAGGTGCTATTACAAAAGGCTTGAAAGCAGGAATTAAGTTTGCCTATGACGCTTATGCGCACAACCAGATACAACGTATTAAAGATGGTGATGCGTGGACGGTAATCAACCCTCCGGGCCGCGATTCTGCAGGTAATCTTGTTTTGCAAAAAACATACAGCGGTTCCAACACGCTTGGTTATACGAAATCATCCGGCGGTAACAGAAGAATTTATATGCAGGCGGACATACGTTATGATCGTCAGTTTGGTCCACATAAAATCGGAGGTTTGTTGTTGTACAATCAGCAAGATTATCAGGACGCTGATGCTACAAGTGCAATGGGTTCCATTCCTTTTCGTTACCAGGGTTTAGTAGGTCGCGTCAGCTATGCCTATCGCTCTAAATATTACATGGAACTTAACGCAGGTTACAATGGCTCTGAAAACTTTGCACCCGGTCATAGGTTTGGTTTGTTTCCATCCGTGGCTGCGGGCTGGATCATGTCCGAAGAGCCATTCTTTAGAAATGCCATCGACAAACAATACATCAGTTATTTGAAACTGCGTGCATCTTATGGCTTGAAAGGGAATGATCAAATTGGTGGAAGAAGGTTTGCCTACTTAACAACAGTGGGCGGTGGTTATGGAGCGTATGTATTTGGCTATGATGTAAACACAAATTGGGGAAGCATCGGTGAAGATCAGTGGGGTGCGGACCTTACGTGGGAAAAAGAAAGAGAGAAAAACTTTGGTATGGAAATAAAATTCCTGCAAGGCTTCTCCTTACAACTGGATTACTTCATGCGTCATCGTACTGGTATCTTCCAGCAACGTAACTCATTGCCTGCGATCATGGGTCTGCAAAACAACCCTTGGGGCAATATTGGTGAGTTTAAAAACTCCGGCATGGAAGCCACACTGGAATACAACAAACTCGTAGGACAGGTAAGTGTTACGCTGCGTGGTAACTACACGTTTGCCCGCAACAACTTAATCAATAACGATGCGCCTGATGAACTGTATCCTTATCAAAATGCGAAAGGCAAAAGGTACAACCAACCTTTCGGTTTGCTCGCAGAGGGCCTGTTTACTTCAGAACATGAAATCTTAAGTTCACCAGAACAAACATTCGGTGCCGTTCGTCCCGGTGATATCAAATACAAAGATGTAAACGGTGATGGCGTTGTCGATACATATGACCGCGTAGCCATCGGCAATCCAAGCACACCTGAAATGGTGTATGGCTTCGGAACATCTATCGGATGGAAAGGCTTTGATCTTTCCGTGTTCTTCCAGGGAGCCGGTAATATGGATTTCATGCTTGGCGGCGATGGTTTCTTTCCATATAGAAGAGGTGAGGAGCAAGGTAATGTTACCTATTGGGCAACAGACAGATGGACACCAGAAAATCAAAATCAAAAAGCTTTATTTCCAAGACTTAGCGCGGGCGACAATCCTAACAACTACCAGAACTCTACATGGTGGCAACGTAGAGCAGATTATCTGCGTTTGAAAACTGCAGAGGTAGGCTATACACTTCCTAAACCTGTACTGCGCCGCTTAAAGATATCTACCTGCAGGTTCTATGTATCCGGTCTTAACCTTTATACTTTCAGCAAATTTAAATTCTGGGACCCAGAGTTAGGCAGCGGCAACGGCGGTGCATATCCTATTCAGAAAATTGTTAGCGGTGGTGTAAACATCAATTTTTAATTATCAAAAAGTACTATCATGAGCGCAAGAAAAATATATGCCATTATACCACTCGCTGTAAGCATGACGATGATGGTATCCTGTTCAAAATATTTGGATAAACAGCCCGATGACATGGCTACGATAGACGACGTATGGGCATCACGTCCGCAATCACAGGCGTACCTGAGCAGCGTGTATTCTTTTATTCCGGATCAGGCAGCAATGCAAAATAATTATAACCTGCTCGGCATTTGTGATGAAGGTGATTTCGTGTGGGATGCAGCATGGGCGGGCCAAATGAATATCGGTAACTGGAACGTTGCCAGTGGTTATTATGACAAATGGACGAAGTTTTATCAAGGCATTCGTTCTGCCTCTACTTTCTTCAATAACATTGATAAAAACAATGACCCTACTTTAAGCGTAGACATCCGCAACAGCTGGAAGCAGGAAGCAAGAGCATTAAGAGCGATCTACTATTTTTATTTGGTTCGTCAGTATGGCCCGGTTGTCATCATGCCGGATGTGCCGATGGATGTAAACTCCAGCAACCAGGCACTGCAAATGCCACGCAGCAATTTTGACACTTGCATCAACTACATCGTTCGCGAATTCGATGCAGTATTACAAAGTCCAGATCTCCCACAAACATTCACCAACGATAAAGACAAGGGGCGTATCGATAAGCGCACGGTGATGGGCTTTAAATCGAGAGCATTGCTGCTTGCCGCAAGTCCGCAATGGAATGGCAACACGGACTATGCAGGCTTCAGAGGGCCGGATGGGAAAGCACTTGCAAGCACGAGCTATGATGCAAACAAATGGAAGCTGGCAGCAGATGCGGCAAAAGCAATTATCGATGATATGCCGTTGGGTTTGTATAAAAAAATACCAACTGGCGGCACCACCTTTGATCCGTTTATTTCTGTAAGAGACGTAATGATCGATCGATGGAACTCAGAAGTAATCTATTGCCGTCCGCAAATGGCTTCCAGCAATGCAGCCGATGGTTGGGAAAGGCACGTAGCGCCACGTTTTGTGAATGGTTGGAACGGTGTGGGTATTTCCCAGCAAATGATCGATTCTTATTTTATGAACAATGGTAAAAAGATCAATGATGCAGGCTCCGGTTATTCAGAAACAGGATTCTCTGCAGCTGCAGGTACATATACCAAAGCCGGAACATTCAATATGTATGTAAACAGAGAGCCGCGTTTTTATGCTTCTATCATTTACAATGGCGCCAACTGGATATATAAGGAAGATGGCAAACCGGTTCAAACAGTTGAATTATTCTTCTCCGGAAACTGCGGCAAACAAGGCTCGCACGACCATTCTGCCACTGGTTATCTGACTTGTAAAAACGTAAGTCCGAATTCAAATCTTATTGAATGGACAGGTGCATTGCGTTCGAACGTGATGATGCGTTTGGCAGAAATGTATCTCAATTACGCCGAGTCTATGAATGAGTGGAAAGACGATCAGGCCAACCGCGAAGAAGCCGCAAAATACATTAACCTTATCAGGGAGCGTGCAGGTATACCTGCCTTGGAAGACAGCAAAAAATCAAGCCAGGCAGCCATGCGCACCGCCATCAGAGACGAACGCCGTGTAGAACTTGCTTTTGAAAACTTCAGAGCATTCGATACAAGAAGATGGTTGATCGCAGAAGAAACAGATGGCGCTCCTTTAATGGGCATGAATGTGGATGCCGGCAAAAACCTTAGCGACGTAGCATTCTACAAAAGAACTGTTGAAGAAAAAAGGGTGTTCAAGAAAGGTTATTACCTGTGGCCAATTCCACAAAGTGAAATTGTAAGAAACAGGGCCTGCGTTCAAAACCCGGGCTGGTAATACATCGAACATACATTCATTCATATTGCAGGCCGGTGCTGCATGGTTGTTTTTGTTTCTCATGGTAGTCCATGTAAACAGCCGGCCCGCAATATAAACTCCTGATAAAAATAAAAGATCATGAATATTATCTCAAATAAAATATTGGCAACTCTTGCATTTGGGGGCATGTCATTACTTGGTGCTTGTCGTGTTGATACGCTCAAGGAAATTAAAAACATTGAGCCCTCCATCAGTCTTGTGCAAACAGGAAGTGGTACAATAAAGCTCACTCCCGATGATATTGAAGTAGACAAAGAAAATCTGCTTATTTCAAGAACACTAGGCATCAGTTATGCAGGCTATAATGCGAACGATCCTTTCTCTACTGACATCGAGCTCAGCTTCGATGATGTTCCTGATGGCTATGAACAATTTTCAGCAGGAGAATGCTATATCAATACAGGCAAAGAAGTAAACTCAACAACGATTGAAGTGCCAGCGTCAACACCTAACACGGCATTCTATTTCAATATTACAAAAGCCGCCATTGATGCACACGCGGGAAAAAAAGTGGCAGCAAAAATCAAGATCAACCGTGTAAGCAAATACAAGATCAATATGGATGCTGACTCTGTATATATGCTCATAGACATGAATGATTTTGGCGTACGCAAAACAGATGTTACAGCGGCATATTTTAAGAACGCAACTTTTGCAAGAAAGGCAGGTACTACAGACAGATTTGTGCCGCTGGCTGACTGGACCGCAAACGACGCAGTGCTGAACTCAAGGCCCACAGGCGCAGGGTTTGATGCGAATGCCGGAAAAATGGGAATCGAGCGCTGGAGCGCAAGTGACAATCCTGTTTTGAATGGAAAGATCTACCAGACGTTTACATTGCCAAAAGGTATATACGAAATCGATGTGCAAATGGGAACAGTAAAGCCGGACAGAGATACTTATCTCGTGGTGGCCGAAGGTGCCGGGCTTCCGGATGATACACAAATTGGAACCGCTATTGCCAGCAAGGCAATTACTGCAGATTACAATGCGGCCCTTCTCCCGATGACGTTTAGCCTTGATGCAGATAAACAAGTGTCTGCAGGCTTCCTGCTGAACTTTGACCAGGGAACGCAAAAAGTAGTGCAGGCAGCAAACATCAAAATGTACAAAATAGAATCATTGTTCGATTAAAAGAGCTGACCTGTTTACTATGAAAAAAATATTGATCTCGTTTATTGCCCTGGTTTACTATAAGGCTGGCATGTCCCAACAGCCGGAAATTAAACGTGAATTCAAAACCATGATTAAGGCGGCGCTGGCTCAGGGTCAGCGCCACATCGTGGTAGCGCCGGGAGAATATTACATGGATCTGAAAGATGGCGTACCACTTACTTTAGATAGTCTTCATGACGTAGAAATTATTGGTAACGGCGCAGAGATCATTTGCAACGCACCGTCCCAGGCAATTGAAATTAAAAATTGTAAAAATCTCACGATCTCCGGTATTTCAATCGATTATGATCCGCTGCCTTTTACCGAAGGGAAAATAATCGACATGGACACTGCCAAGAGAATGTGGATGGATGTAAAGATCTATGAAGGGTACAGAACAGATATGATAGAAGGCCGCAAGCCCGACAGGTTCCAGGTGTTTGATGCACAAACGCATAACCTGAAAAAAAACCTGTACACGTACTTTGGCGGAGCCTTTAGCAAAGTAGAAAAAACAGGTGATCATTTATTTCGCTTTTATAAATCGTCTTTCAATAAAGATGCGTGTGAAGAAATCAATGATGATGTTGTTTTTTCATTGCCTTATTCTTCACGTATGCGCACGCATGCAATCGTATTGTCAAAGTCTTCAAACGTACACCTGAAAGATGTGACACTATATGCCGGTAATTGTTTCGGTTTCTTTGAAATGGAATGTGATAAAAATACTTACGATCATTGCCGCGTAACGATCAGGCAAAATGATGCACGATACTCTTATCCACGGTTACGATCAAACAATGCCGATGCATTTCACAGCAAATATGCCATTCGCGGACCGCAGGTAACCAACTGTGAATTTCTTTACCAGGGCGATGATGGTATAGCCATCAACGCCAGTTTTTACAGGGTTGTAAGTGGTCAGGGAAATAAAATATTTGTTGATGAGGATGAACAAGGAATGAAGATCAGGGCAGGACACCGGGTGCGTTTTGTTGACAGCGAAGGAAACGTTTTGACTGACGCAAAAGTATTGAAGATCGAAACCGTAACTGATTTTCCGGCATCCGGTCTTGACTCGATGTTTCATGTCTTTAAAATGAACCCAGCAAAAAGGGCATCGTTGTTGTTGCTTACTTTAGATACATTGCTTGCAATAAATGCGGGAACAGTCGTAAGTTCTCTGGATATGGCGGGAGAGGCTTTTGTTGTAAAAAACAATACAGTTGGCTGCACGAGGGCCCGCGGTATCCTTATCAAGTCATCAAACGGCACCATTGAGAACAACAAAGTGGTTGGCTGCGAATTAGGAGGTATTGTGCTGGCCCCGGAACTCTTCTGGCTGGAAGCGGGATTCAGCCGAAATGTGTTAATCAGGAACAATGTTGTGAAAGATTGTATGTTTGCCAACTCATCCTACGGCATCGAACAGGCTGCACCAATCTCCGTTGTTGCCATAAACACCAAAGACTCCATCGCACCTGCAGGTGGTTTTCAAAACATCCGCATTATTAATAACACCATAGAGAACAGTCCTATCCCCGCAATCATGCTAACCTCTTCCACCGGCGCTACCATTAGCGGCAATCGCATCAGCATCAGCAGTGAAATAAAAAGAACCCACGGTAAAAGGTTTGGTGTTGATAACACACAAGTGGTGTGGGTGAAGAATAGCGAAGAGGTAAAGATGAGCGGAAATAAAATAAAACAAACTCACTAATAACAGGAAATGAAATTCAGACAAACAGTAAAAGCAGTGATGGTTATTTTGACAATCTTTTTGTCATTGGCCAAAGTAACGGGACAGACAGGCAAAGAAGTAAATCTTGCTTCGTTCCTGCAGAAAGACAGCAAAGACGCTACATCCGCCGTAAGAAGCGCGATAGCGTATTGCCTCAACACGCACGCGACTAAACTTGTTATTCCAAAAGGGAAATATGAATTCTGGCCAGATCAGGCTATAGAGCAATACATGTTTACCAGCAATAATGATGAAGGGTTAAAACGGATTGTTTTCCTGCTTGACGGCATGAACAATTTTGAAGTGGACGCACAAGGTGCTGAATTTATATTCCACGGATTTGTTTCCCCGTTTGTTTTGAAGCATTGCAAAAACATTCGTCTGCATGGCTTCAGCATTGATTGGACACGCACTTTTCATAGTGAAGGAAAAATTGTAACTGTAGACAATGAAGGAATGGAACTGAACATTTCACCTGCATACCCTTACAAAATAGTAAACGAAAGATTGGTATTTTATGGTGAAGATAATGTGGTGTATCCTTATGGTGGCTTGCTGGAATTTGATCCTGTAAAAAGAGAAACGGCGTACATGGCACAGGACTATTGGACAAATTCAGATTTGCGCGCAAGAGAACTGGCGCCGGGTCACATCAAAATATTCCGCGAGGGAATGAAAGGAACACCGGGAAATATTATGACGTTTGCCGCAGCGGGACGTATGTCGTCAGCCATTGTTGTTTCTGACAGCAGGAATATAAAAGTAGATTCCGCAACGATTTTTCATTGTGGTGGCATGGGCGTTATCGCACAGCGCAGCAGTGATATTACAGTGGATCATGTAAACGTAACACCTTCAAACGGAAGAGCAGTAAGCATTACAGCCGACGCAACACATTTTGCCAATTGCACAGGACACATAACATTATCCAATTGCCTGTTTGAAAATCAATTGGACGATGCTACAAATATTCATGGCATTTATGTACAGATCATTAAAAAGATATCATCTACTGCTGTTTTAGTGGCGCTCAAACATCCGCAGCAATTGGGTTTTGATTTTATCAAACCAAATGCGACAATGGAACTTGTGCACAGCAATAGTCTCATTAGTTATGGGCAAGCAGAAGTGCAATCTGTAGAAAGACTCAATAAAGAATATACAATTGTACATTTCAAGAAAGCATTACCTGCTACGCTCGTTGCAAATGATGTAATAGCAGACGTAGCCGGCAGACCTCTTGTTAATATCACGAATTGTATTATTCGCGGAAATCGTGCAAGGGGTATTTTGTTGGGCTCCAGGGGTAAAATAACTATTGAAAAAAATATGTTTCACAATGCGGGAGCATCCATATTATTTGAAGGTGATGGCGTGCATTGGTTTGAACAAGCCGGTGTAAAAGATGTGTCTATAACCGATAATGTATTCGACAATTGCAATTATGGTGTGTGGGGGAACGCAGTAATACAGGTCGGTTCAGGGATCGATCCGGAAAGCAGAAGCCGGAGTCGGTACAACAGCAACATTATGATTGAAAAAAATATTTTCAAAATGTTTGATCCACGATTGATCAATGCATATTCTGTCGATAACCTGATTTTCAAAAACAATACGATAGAATATACCAAAGCATACCCAAGTTCTTTTCCTGCCGCCAAACCCTTTGAAATTAAAGATTGCGACAGGGTAGCCATTGATGCGAAAGGAGAGGATGGGCTCGGAATCAGGAACTAGAAATTAGGAATCAGCAATTACATGACTGAAGCTGGGGACTTGAGAGCTATTCAATAAACCAGCAGAGGAAAAAAGAAATGCATCTTTATCTTCGTCACCTTTAGAAAAAACAAACAACCATGTTAATCCGATCAATGTGCTTATCCGCCCTGGTGATATTTTCAATGCAAATAGTAGTGGCGCAGCAAGGTCGCAAACCCAATATAGTATTCATTTTAGCAGATGATCTCGGGTACGGTGACATACAGCCTTATGGCCAAAAATTAGTTCAGACGCCCAATTTAAACAGGTTGGCAAAAGAAGGAATGAAGTACACTCAATTTTATGCAGGCACCTCTGTGTGCGCCCCTTCACGGTCCTCTTTAATGACAGGTCAACACACGGGTCACACACCTATTCGGGGTAACAAAGAAGTATTGCCGGAGGGTCAGGTTCCAATACCTGCTTCAACAATAACCATTGCAGAAGTGATGAAAAGTGCAGGATATACTACCGGCTTGTTTGGCAAATGGGGATTGGGTTTCCCGGGCAGTGAAGGCGATCCTTTAAAGCAAGGCTTCGATAAATTTTATGGATACAATTGCCAGGGAGAAGCGCATCGTTATTATCCAACGCATCTTTGGGACAACTCAACAAGGGTGGAGCTTGAGGGCAATGATAGTTTGCGCAGAGCTGTTACCTATGCTCCTGCACTCATACAGCAAAAAGCATTGCAGTTCATTGATGATAACAAGTCAAAACCCTTCATGCTCTTCCTGACTTACACATTACCTCACGCAGAACTGCTTGTGCCGGATGATAGTTTATTTCAAATGTATAAAGGAAGGTTTGCTGAGAAACCTTATCATGGAAATGATTATGGTGACAAAGCTGGCAGAATGGGTTATGCTTCCCAGCAATACCCGCACGCTGCGTTTGCGGCGATGGTGACGAGGCTGGATATGTATGTGGGCCAGGTGATGAAGAAATTAAAAGCCCTTGGGCTTGATGACAATACGCTTATTATTTTCACAAGCGATAACGGGCCGCATTGGGAAGGAGGTGCTGATCCGGACTTTTTCAATAGTGGCGGCGGCTTGGGCGGTGCAAAAAGAGACATGTATGAAGGCGGCATCCGGGAACCATTTATTGTAAAATGGAACGGCAAAGTAAAGCCCGGTACAATCAATAATTATGTGGGTGCTTTCTGGGACGTGCTGCCAACGCTTGCGCAAATAACAAATCAACCTGTTCCGGCTGCCATCGACGGTATTTCATTTCTTCCTTCAATGAACGGAAGAAAACAACAAGGACATGATTATCTATATTGGGAATTTCATGAAGGCGGTGGCAAACAAGCCGTTCGTTTCGGTCAATGGAAATGCATTCGCCTCAATGTTGATGACCCATCGAAGACAACCATATCGCTATACGATCTCAAGAAAGATAAAGAAGAGAAACATGATGTAGCTGCACAGCATAAAGACATTACAGACAAAGCCATCAAATTGATAAACGAAGCACATACCAACTCAAAAGAATTTCCCTTTGCCTATGAGAGTAAGTAATTTCTTACTTTAAAAAATAGTAAACTTTATCAATGTTTATATAAATGAATGCCAGAGTATTGTACTTCGAAAACAAATTGTTATATTGGCCATTATTTAGTGCGGATGAAAGGACGGCTGGCATTCATACTATTTCCCTGTACAAACCTTTTCCTGAAAAGCATCGTATGTCTCATACTTGTTTTCCAGACAACGTATGCTGCTGCGCAGTCTATGCGCGTGATTTCTACCAAGGACGGTTTACCACAATCTTTTGTTTCCGCTATTGTACAGGATGATTCTTCTTTTATATGGATTGGTACACACAATGGCCTGGCCCGTTTTGACGGAGTGAACTACAAATTGTTTCAACACAATCCTTACGATTCAATGTCGCCTGCGTCTAACCTTGTCATGTGGATGCAGAAGGCCCCCGGCAATAAATTATGGATAGAATATGAGACAGGCGAGATTGATGTGATGGATATGGCTACCGAAAAACTTGATCATTTTCTCGCAGAAAACCCACTACGTACCTGGGATAGGGTTCGTTTTATAAGACGTGGTTGGCTCATCGATAGTGATGGTTTATTTTGGGGGATATTGTATCCGTCGGGTATCAATTATTACAACAAGCAAAAGAATGAATTAAAAAGACTTTCACCGTTCACGGATATTTCAAATGATAATTCGGTGGAGGGTATGACGGAAGGAAAAGATAAACAAATATGGGTACTGACAAATGCAGCAATTGTCGCCTATAATAAACAGCAGAAAAATTTCCGTCGTTGGAAAGTGCCGTATCCACAGGAGTTTGGAAAGGTTGAAGAAGGGCTGGCAGAACCTACTGATCTGCACGAACGTGCAAATGGAGAATGGATGTGGGGAGATAAAAAGAACCTGTTTTTCTTTAACCCGGCTACAAAAGCTTTTCGCATGTTGGCCGTTCCATATCCTTCCAGTCACGGTGTTCACTGGATACGGACAGGACCTGATGGAATGGAGTACCTTGAAACCGAAGGAAGGATTTACCGGTATAGTGATAGCACCGGCCTTTCATTTGTTGGAAATAATATTACTGGATCTCTCGGAGATGTAAAGTCTTTCCTGGTAGATCGTTCTGGCTTGATTTGGGTAGGAACGAACGCTGTAGGGATCAGGCAAATAGATTTGAAAACGCCTTTTTTTGAATCTTACACATACAAAGAAAGCTTTGGTGACGACATGATGTTGCGGTTGTTCGGCATCAATATGCATACGTTTTTTAACTGGGCAAATGATGATACGTTTTCTCCCAGTTACCTGATAAGATCGGCTACCGACAAGCGACTAAACAGGCTTTACATAGCGCTGAATAAAACGGTTTGTTATTATGATGAATCGCAAGAGAAATTGATAAAATTGCCTGAAGCGAAGGATGCGTCGTGCATAACAGGCATCACGATAATGGAAGACGGTTCGCCGGCCATTGTTGGCGATATGTGTGAAGTGTATGTTTACAGTGCCTCAGATAATTCATGGAAACCATTGCATTTAATAAACCAGATAATAAAAGAATTCAAGAAGACACCGCTGGCATTGGATCTGCTGGTGGATGATAAAAATTTCTGGATCACCACCGATCTCAGGGGATTAATAAAGGTTGATAGACAAACAAATAATATTCACCGTTTTTCCCAGGAATTAACAGAAAATACATTTCCATTCGATCAATTGCTCAGCATGCACGCAGACCCGCATGATCCCAATATTCTCTGGATTGGTAGCTACGAGGGACTTATCAAATTTGATAAACGAACCTACAAGTCGGAAGTGTATTCTCTCAAGCAAGGATTGCCGGACAATATAGTGTATTCGATATTGTCAGATCGCGGCGGCTATTTATGGTTTGGTACCAACAAGGGCCTGTGCCGTTTTGATCCCGTTACAAAAAAAATACGTGTTTTTCAATCGCAGCATGGCTTGCCGGGAGACGAGTTCAATCGTTTTCATCAGCTTTCACTTCCAAACGGAAAGTTAGTATTTGGTGGGCCGGAAGGCTGGACAACTTTTGATCCGTTGTCTATAAAAGATGACGACTTCAAACCCTCGATTGCTTTAACTTATTTAAAAGTTAATAACAAAGATGTGGCTCCGTATGTACGCGGCTCCGTTTTGCAATCGCCTTTCAATTCCATTGATAAATTAGTACTACCCTACGAGCAAAATACTGTGAATATTGGGTTTGCTGGCCTCGAGTTCAGTCAGCCGCAGGAATTGCAATACCGTTATATGTTAGAGGGCTACGATAAAGATTGGGTATTATCAGGAAATGACAGAGAAGCAAGCTATACAAAAATACCTCCCGGCAACTATACGTTTTTGGTGAATGCCAGCAATACATCCGGAAAATGGAGCCCTTACATTAAAACGATAAAAGTGCAGATAACACCACCATGGTGGGCTACCAGGATGGCCTACCTATGTTACTTGATCATTCTTGGGGGATTGATCTACACTTTCATCCGCTTCCGCGTAAGAAGTTTGTTGATGCGTCAGGAAATGGTGTTAAAAGAAAAGGAGACATTGCAGTTAAAAGAACTTGATGACATGAAATCAAGATTTTTTTCAAACATCACACATGAGTTCCGGACACCACTCACATTGATCATGGCTCCGGCAGAACAATTAAAAGCTTCCCATAAAAAAGATACGGAAGAAACCAGGCTGGCCGACACCATTATAAACAACGCGAAACAATTGCTTTCGCTGGTGAACCGTCTCCTTGATCTATCAAAACTCGAAGCTGGAGCATTGAAACTTGCTGAACAGCATGGCAGCCCTGCAAGCGTTGTAAGTGCAGTGGTGGCTTTATTTGACGTGGAGGCGCAAACAAAGCAGGTGCAGCTCGCTTTTAAAGACAGATCCAGCCCCATGGATTGCTGGTTCTATGCAGATGCGCTGGAACGAATCGTGTACAACCTCATATCGAATGCATTGAAATTTACACGAGCCGGTGGTAAAATAGATGTTTCTTTATCTGCAGATGGCAATGCTTTGCAACTCGAAGTAAAGGATACAGGCATCGGCATTCCGGAGAAAAAATTGCCACTCATATTTGATCGCTTTTACCAGGCAGGGGGAAATGGCGAACTTGCAAATGAAGATAGCAATGCCGGTACAGGCATTGGCCTCTCAATGGTAAAAGAACTGGTGACTCAAATGAAAGGAGAAATTGATGTTGAGAGCCATACAGATGAGCCAACCGGAACACGTTTTGTATTGGCATTACCTTATCGGAATGATGCAGAAAATGATATGCCGGTTGTAACTGCGCCTGTTGCAGCTACAGCAAACATAGTAGAAAATGAAGAAGGCCATTTGATGGTGGAGAAAGAAACACAACAGCAAATATTGGTGGTAGAAGATAACAAAGAACTTGCGGCATTCATTGTAGGTATTTTATCAAAACAATACATTGTAAAGCATGCAATAAACGGGCAAGAGGGATTGGAACTTGCGCTGTCAACAATGCCGGATGTTATCATTAGCGATGTAATGATGCCGGTAATGGATGGTTATGAATTTGTTTCACGGTTAAAGGATGACATTCGCATGAACCACATTCCTGTAATTATGCTCACCGCTAAAATTACAAAGGACAATGTTTTGGAAGGGCTTACAAAAGGTGCCATCGATTATCTGACTAAACCGTTTCATCCAACTGAATTGATGCTACGCGTTCAAAATCTTTTAGCCAGCCAACAAAAGTTGAGAGAACGCATGCAGTTGGAGCTATCTTCTCTTCCTGTAAATAATGTGGCAGCCGGTGTACCCGAGCCTGAAGTGCAAGATATTTTTCTCACCAAATTGTATGAAGAGCTTGATAATCATATGGACGATGCTTTGTTTGGCGTAGATCAATTGGTGGACGTTATGGCGATGAGCCGCAGTAGTTTGCACAGGAAATTGAAAAATGTCACAGGCATGTCAACCACAGAAGTAATCAGAAACTATCGCTTAAAAGTGGCCACCGGATTTTTGAAGCAAGGTTTTAGCAGCGCCGAGACTGCCTACAAGTCCGGATTTGGAAGCCCCGCCTATTTCACTAAATGCTTCCGCGAAGTGTACGGCGTTACGCCCGGAGATTATGTTCGTCAGTATAAGCAGCAATAATTGAAAATTGAAATTGAGGCTGAATTCATCAATAGTCACTGTTACACATGCCATTTTCAACTTTCAACTTTCAATTTTTAACTCTGCAACAATGTTTACAGGTTTTGCAACATAGCATATAGCTTTAGTATCAACGTGTATTAGTTTTGTTTTTGTAAAATCAACTTATTCGCACCCAACAAAAAACAAAACAATGACAGTCTTTTTGACAAAAAAATCAACAAATGAATTATCATATTTATTGCTCAATATAGGGCTGGTGCTCATCATGCCCATGGTGTCGACCTACACCGAACATTATGTAGATGAAGTTACCGTGAGTTGGACGTCGCTCGTCAAGTGGTTCATTTTTTGGACCATCGGTATCCGCATGTTTGCTACCGGCATAAAGCAGGCTTCCAGTCCGGAGGCTACCGAGCCCAAAGTATTGAGCATTAAAAATTCCGACACATACAACATGATCCGCAAGCTGGGTTTTGCAAACATAACAATAGGAGTGATGGGTATTCTTTCGGTATTGCATGACCAGTGGCGTTTGCTCGCTGCCATCACCGGCGGACTTTATCTTGGCCTTGCAAGCGTGCAACATTATTTCAAAAAATCATACACGCCAAAACAGGTAATCGCGCTGATTTATGATTTGCTGGTATTTTTTGTATTATTCTTATACATTGCATTTCAATAACATGTAAAATACAATTGCTGGTATGAAGCGATTAAAGCAGCTTAAAGAAGAAGTTCGCGAAACGCTACACGAAAAACCAACCCAACAGGTTGTCCAAAGTGCCGGCAAGTCGCCGCATATTCTAAATGTCTCGTCAAGTTTGTTAGGTTTTTGCCTCATCATTCTTACATCACTAAAAGTGTTCAAACAGGCAGAGAAAACAATCATCGACGAAATTGACGTCGTGGATGTCATATTGTTCATGTCGAGCTGCCTGTTTTCGTTCCTGGCCATTCGTGATGAAGAAGGGAGGAATAAAAGATTCGAACGCATCGCAGATTACATCTTCCTGGCAGGATTGTTTTTGCTTTTCGCCATTACGATTCTTTTCGCCGTTAGCAGTTTTGTGTAGAGATAACTGAATAACTGAATGGTTCATCGTCGTTTTTTCACTATATTCTTTAATCACCAAGTTATTCAATCATCATTAATTCGAGGAAGACTGAATCAATTTCGCATGACGACTTTCAAACTTCAGTTATTCAGTTATTTAATTATTCCTCCCTGAAACAATGTTTATACTTCTTGAATCAATGCACATTGCCTTCCTCATGATACAGGGTATCTTTGTATTCACGAATAAGCAATAAGCAAGCACCTTTCAAAAGGTTACACATATTTCTCATAGCAGTTAGTTTGGAGTGGCCTGGGGTTCTACCCAGGCTTTTTGTTAATAACTGAATAACTGAATGATTCAATAATTAAATGATTCATCATCAGTTTTTCGTTATCTCCTTCAACCACTAAGTTATTCAATCATAACCGATTCGGGGAAACCAGAATCAACTTCGCATAGCGACTTTCAATTATTTAGTTATTCCTCCCTGAAACAATGTTTATACTTCTCGCACCAATAGATATATCCTTCCCCTTGATCTCAGGCTAACTTTGTATTCACAAAGCAAGCCAATAAATAAGCACCTTCAAGAGGTTACACATATTTCTCATAGCAGTTAGTTTGGAGCGGCCTGGGTTTCTACCCGGGCTTTTTTTAATGACTGAAGCTTGAATAATCGAGTGGTTAATAAACCGTTTTTCCTTGTGACTTTCGGACTCAGTTTATTCACTTATTTGAGTTAATCCGCCTTCAATAATTCAATTCATCAACCATTCAATAACTATTTTATGTTCAAGAAACGTTTATTAACCTGTTTTTTGATATTGTCTTTGTCAATGCTGTTTATGTCTTGTACAAAATCAAGCTCAGACAGCCGGCCCGTGGGATCGATTATAGCGTTCTCTTTTTTAAAGTCGGCTAACCAAATTCCCGTAGACGCTAGCGCAATCATTACAGGGTCGAACATTACCATTTTCCTTCCACCGGGAACAGCTAAAACAAATCTTGTCTCCAGCTATCAGTTGTCTGATAGCGGCACAGTTACAGTTAACAACGTGGGACAGAAAAACAATGTTACCCAAAATGATTTCACCGCGCCGGTCACCTACCATGTCACCAACAAAAGCGGCGCCACACAAGCATTCACCGTTACACTAATTACAGACATGCAAACCATTGACGAAAATGTTGCCGTGTTTATGCAGCGATACAAAGTGCCCGCATTATCCATCGCTATTTCAAAACAAGGAAAATTGGTTTACGCAAAATCGTACGGGTTTGCCGATGTAGAAAATCAACAGCCTGCTACGAACCAAAACCTGTTCAGGCTCGCAAGTTGTTCCAAGCAATTTACATCAGTTGCTGTCATGCGTTTGCTCGACCAGGGAAAGATACATCTGACGGACAAAGTGTTTGGCCCCAATTCCATTTTCGGGACAACCTACGGTACGCAGCCTTATTATCCCCGATTGGAACAAATTACGATTAGCGATTTGCTCCATCATACATGTGGTGGATGGTCAAATGACGACGATAGTCTTCCCGATCCAATGTTTACGAATCCTTCCATGTCTGCACAGCAGCTGATTTCATGGACACTCGACAACATTAAATTAGAATACGATCCTGGTTTCCATTATGACTATTCCAACTTCGGTTATTGTATTTTAGGAAGAATTATTGAAAAAATTACCGGCCAGCCTTATGACGCCGCGGTTCAATCTTTGGTACTTGACCCTTGTGGTATCAGCGATATGCGCATTGGCGGAAATACACTTGCTCAACGCTACCCCAATGAAGTAAAATATTATGGACAAAATGGTGAAGATCCCTACATCTATAATATTACAAGAATGGATTCGCATGGTGGTTGGATCGCCACCGCAACGGACATGGTAAAATTCCTGGGACATGTTGATGGTAGTGACAGGTCCATTATTTCTCCGCAAGCTTTAAACATCATGACCGCCGGCTCAACAGCCAATACAGGATACGGCTGTGGCTGGATACTAACAGGACATAACTACTGGCACAACGGAAGTTTGCCCGGTACGCAAACAGAACAAGCGATTATTAAAGACAACGGGACTTACAATTTTGCCATTATCGTAAACACCAGGAACAATGCTGATAACTTTGGTAGCGATATGGACAATGTTTTTTGGAATTCAGTAAGTGAAACGATGTTGTGGCCAACCTATGATTTGTTTCAGCAGTAGGTGCGAATCGCATTGAACCTAGCGACCAATCCAAACAAAAAGTTCCAAAAACAAAGGCTGCCGAAATTTCTTCCGGCAGCCTTGAGGTTTATCAGGGCGAATGCGATTCGCACCTACATCATAAATTTTTTTGGTGTATTCCCATACAAATCCTTAAAATATTTATTAAACAGATTATAATTGGAAACACCCACGGCCCTCATTACCTCAGATACTCTCATAGTGCGTGTTGACAACAATTCTGCAGCTTTTTTCATTTTAATTTCCCTGATAAGCGTAGAGGCTGTTTTGCCACTAATGGACATTAGTTTTCTGTGAAGATGCATCCTGCTCATATCCAATTCCGAGCTCAGAATTTTTACACTGAATGAAGTGTTGGCAATGTTATTATGAATAATGTCGGTTACTTTTTTTACAAATGCAAGGTCGCGCTCAGGTGCAATGGATGCATCAAAGGATGGTTTATTGTATTGTTCATCGTTACCTGCTAATAACATGGCGCTGCTGTTTTGTGCGATAAAAGAATAGTTAGTGTAGATCACAGGTTTAATTTTTAATGGTTTGTAATTTTTTGAACAACTTGGATGCTGAAATAGTCAACATAGGTTTTTCATCAGGATCTTTACACGTTATGTCTATTTGAAAAGCTTTCTTTTGTACTACAAATCGATCGAGGAAATCAAGGATCACCGGTAATTGCGTGACCATAGGCACGACGGCCATTTCATGACCCAGGTTTTCGGCGCGGTATATATAATAAGCATCACCTTGTTCTTTAAATATTTTAGCGAGATAGGAAGACCCATATAATCCTCTCTTAAAAAGTTGAATTTTATTGTAAGGCATTATTCTGTCTCTAGTGCCGTAAAAAAACAAGGTGGGTGCAGGAGGAGTTGAATATTTTATTTTACCCTTATTACTGAAGATGGCTCCGGAAAATGCCATCACACCTGCATATTGAAATGATGGTGATAATTGCGAGGTGAGCGGTAAACTGTTTCTCTTGTAAAAATCAGCTTGTAGTACAGCCACTGCGCCCGCACTGGAGCCGGACAATACCATTAATGACGTGTCAATGCCTAACTCACTTGCATTAACAATCAACCAGTTGGTGGCATCATAAATATCATCCACAGCCATGTCGATCGCATTAGTTAATGGCGCTGTATGCAATACCGATACATGCTTTACTCCCTTCAATCCAAGACGATAGGAAATGGACGCCACTACATATCCCTGCTGTGCCAGAGTATAAAAGTATTTACGGTAAACAGTGTCATCTCTTCTGCCGGCCATAAATGCGCCGCCAAAAACAAATATTACGCAGGGACGTTTGCTCGAAATTGAACTGCCATCTTTCTGATAAACATCCAACCCGAGAGACGAGGAATCTTTTACGGCATAAATGAAAGACTTTTTGTCAATGCCTGTCGCTAATGAATCTGTTTGTGCATGTGCAGGCAAACAGCAAAAAAGCATGCTGATAATAATGATAAATCGTTGCTTAAATATGGTATAGCCTTTCAAGTGTTGCATTGTAGTAGTTGCCTTAATGGACAGCACAAAAGTATTCACGCAGGGAGGGGTGGCTTATACCGTATGTTGCAAAGGATATAAATATTGTTTCACAAGCAAAGTCGTTTTGTAATGCGTTGAAATAAAGAGGTTTATTTTGATTACGAATTAGGAATTAAGAATTGGGTTGTTTAGTTCGCGAAAAGGCTTCGACAGGCTCAGCCTGACAGCTAACTAAAGGATATTGAATTAAGAATTAGTCCGCAACTCTTACACTTTGATGAAATTGTATTGGTTGCGATTGTTGCACAGAAAGAATTCTTAACTCTTAATTCCTAATTCTCAATTTAAGATGTCTATAGCAATGTGGAAAAAAGCCGCCTTACTTGCATCATCAATTCAGCGCTTGCGCTAAACCCTGGTTCTGAAACCCTGCCGGATGAACCTCACGCAATTCTTTCATTACATTCTCATACGGTAATGTGCTGACTTTCATAGTGCCCTTGAACGGACTGTTGAGTGTATAAACCAGCAACAGGCTCATGCCAATGCATCCGGAAAGAAAGGCCACATAAATTCTTTTTAGCCATGGCGACTCTACTTTTAACAGAAAAGAGAATACGATCACGATAATGCTGCCCGCTGCGAGCGTAAGCCAAACCAGCGATGGCACATGCGAGCGTATATGACTCAGCCTGTCGCGACGTAAGTCACTGATGGTGCTCAGGTTGTCATCGAGAATTGCGTACAGACTTTTCTCTGCATTATCCTGCGGTTTTTCCTGTAATAGCTTCACCCGCAGGCCATGTATAGAACTGGGTTGAATTACTGTGCCTCCTTGCATTTTCCATTCATGGTCCACAACCTGCTCACAATAATTATATAACGCAGCATTGATCGGAGCCTTTACACTATCCTGCAGCGCAACGCTGTGCGCAATCACGCTGTTTAGTTTGTCTGCCTCTGCTTCAACGATCTGCGTAAGCTCATCATAATCGTTCCAAACGGCAACAATTACAAACGCCAGCACCAGTGAATAGATTAAGCCAATAGCCGCGAAGATGATGCCGGCAACGGTATTATTCTGCTCAAGCTTTTTTAGAAAATTCAGCTTGTCAAAAATGTACAATCCTGCAAGCGAAATAAGCATCACGCCTGCCACAAATCCAATGTAGGAAAGATAGTCGGGCAAGTTGGTAAATACCTGCATAGCTAAAATGGTGTTCATAAAAAACGATCAATTTATTTTTACTAATAGTTTGTAATTCTTCCCTAATACTTCAAATACAAACGGAACGTGCTCTTTGGGCAAAATGTTTCCACTATGGTCAAAAAGCATTTTTTTGCCACCATACTGTGTACTAAAAGTTTATGTGCTGTAATTGTGAAGTGGTATCACTTTCTGCCGGAATTATTTTCTGAACACAAAGCTACTGTGATTGAAGTTTTTCATCAATAGCAAGAACAGGCTAATTTAAAAGAGAAGGAAGGGTACGGATATAAACTACATGAATAGCCGAAATGCAAAAGGTATTGCAAAGGAGTCAGTTAAAGGCCACTCGTAACATAGAAAGGATAGGAAGATTGGAAAGCTTTGCTTTCACAGTGCACAGGTAATTAAAAGGTGCTTCGCCTTCTTCATCGGCAAATAAGCCGAAGTCATCAATGGTTAAAACTTCTTCAAAAGGAAGATTGATTTCAATTTGTCTTTCATCATCATAGATAAAAGCGGTGTTGTTTGTTGTCTGCATGTGTTTTGTATTTAATTAAGTTGTTGAATAAAATAAAAACCTTCCACAAAGCGCTGCAGCCTGTCTTCTATACAATATAGGCCACCGGTAATGCGCCATGTTATTTCTTTAAAATGCTCAAGGTTATCACCTTCAACAATAGGTTGCAGCAGATCTATTTTATCTGCAATCTTATTTAGTCGCGCCCTGTCCCAAAGCCAGCCTGCACTTAAGGCCGAGTATCTTAACTGTTCATCTGAACATTCATTTACATTTTTTGCGCCCAGCAAAGAAGGATGGCTGATGAAGTCTTCTTCCAGCGCTTCACTCAATTCTTCATAGTTTCCCCGGCCAACAATTTGGATCAATCCACGACCCTTGAATCTTACGCCATCGCCCGGATAAATATTACCGAGTTCTTTACGACCTTCATATACATGGCCGCTGGACAATTCTTCGGTAAGGAACAAACCGCAGCTTTCGTGACTCAACTGAGAAAGAAAACATATTTGCCTGGCAGGCGCTTCAATATGATACTTTTTCATTGTTTCGTTGATGTACGGAAGAAAGATCTGTGCGTTACTGTGATTTGTGCAAGCCGCGGCCTGTAATTGAAAGTGCGTCATGATTGCTCTTTTTGAAGATCAATAATATTGTGTTGTTGCTTTTATACCTTGATAACAAAACGATTCCGTTTCAGCCCATAGCTGGTTCTAATTATTTTGTCGTGAAATAACGTACGGGTGGAAATCGAACTGTCTTAATTATGAAAAATTAGTAAGGGTAGTGGAACGGTTGTTCCTCAGAGCAGAATGAAAAATGTTTGTTGCCTGTTAGCAATAGCAATCAAACCATTTGGAAAACTATATTAGTTTGGAAAGATATCTTCTGTTAGGTTGATAGAGCAAAGGTATAGAGGGATGCATAGCCGGACAATAGCTAAAACGAGCTAATTTTTAAAATCCCTTTCTACAATATTCTTTTGAATAGCAGTAGCCACTGCCTCGGAAACACTGTGTACATGCAGCTTTTGATAAATGTTCTTGATGTGGTTATTCACCGTGTAAACCGAAATGATCAGTTCTGCCGCAATCATTTTATGACTGTAACCTTTTACCAGTAAAGAAAGAATATCAAGTTCCCTTTTGGAAAGATTAAACTCTTCGCTGTTCTTCTCTGATTTTTTATTGAAATAGTTCAGCACCTTTCTTGCGATAGAGGGAGTCATCGGGGCTCCACCATTTACCACTTCCCTAATGGATTCCACGATCTTGTCATTCGGCGTTTTCTTCAAAATATAACCGTGAGCTCCTGCAAGCAGGCATTCAAAAATATATTCATCATCTTCAAACACGGTTTGCATAATGATAAATGTTTCAGGGTAATGTTGTTGCAGCATTTTAACGCCCGCAATGCCATCTGTGCCGGGCATATGAATGTCCATCAATACTACCGTAGGCGGATTGCCTTTCAGATTGGCCACAAGGTTTGTGCAATCTTCATAATCGCCAATGCATTCCATGTCTGGTTGCAGGCTCACCAACAGTTTTAGCGCTTCGCGTCTGTCATTATGGTCATCAAAAATTACAATCTTTATCATAATGATGTTATGGGATATACTTTATCATAATGATGTTATGGGATATAAATATACAAAACTATGGCCCATCAGGTTGTGGAACAATAGCTAGAACAGGCTAGTGGCTCTGAAGGGCCAGGTGTATTTGTGTGCCTTCACCCGGCGCAGACATTATATCTATCTTACCATGAAGCGTTTGTGTGCGATGCCGCATATTGTTCAGTCCATTACCATCTTTACGGGTGTCACTTTTTTCAAATCCCTTCCCATCATCCTTGATCACCAGGTTGATCGTATTGTTTTGCACATACAGCGATATCCAAACGTTTTTGCCATCGGCATATTTCGCAATGTTGTTCAGGGCTTCCTTGTAGATCAGGTAGAAATCCCTCCGCCGTTCCATACTAAGGCGCATACGGTAAAGATTATCATCAAAGTTGAAATGCAGTAAATAGTCCTTTGCTTCCAGCAATTGATATGCGTGCTCGCGCATACGGCTGATAATGTGTTCAAATGCATCGTTGTGCGTGTTGATGTTCCATATGATGTCATTCATCGCTTCCATGATCTCCGTGGCATAGTCAGTAATTTTTTTCAGTAACGGTTCACTATTAAAGGTGGTATTGCCTACCTGCTCCTGCACAATTTTTGAGTAAATGGCAATCGTACTGATGGACGAACCCACCTCGTCATGAAGATCGCGGGCAATGCGGTTACGCAGTCCTTCCACTTTAGACAATTGATAGAACCTCAATCGATACAAACCATAAATAGCAGAAAGAATAAAGAGCGTTGTTAATAAATAGAACCACCATGTGCGCCACCATGGAGCAATTACTTTCACCTGTAAAGTTGCATACTTTGTGCCCCATTCGCCGTTCTCAAAACGTGCCTGTACAAGAAAGTGATAAGTGCCCGGGTCGAGATTGGTATACGTTGCCTCATTTACAGCGCCGGAATAGATCCAGTCTTTATCAAAGCCATCCATTTTGTATCGGTAACGGATTGCCGTGTGTTTTCTAAAATCCATCGCCGCAAACCTGAACGCAACAACATTTTGCTGATACTTCAATGTAACGACATCTACATATCCGATGTCTGCCGTTATTGGCGCATCCTTGTCACGCAGGTTTACTGATTTGCTGAACAATCGCAGATCAGTGAATACCACGTCCGGCGCATCAAGCGGCCTGATATCTTTTGGCTTAAAATAATTGAGGCCGTTCATTCCTCCAAAAACAAACTGCCCATCAGAGGTTTTGCAGTATGCGTACCGGTTGAATTCATTGCTTTGCAAACCATCGCTGATATCATAATTCTGAAATGTTTGTTTCGCAATATTGAAACATGAAAGTCCTTTATTGGTACTAAGCCATAAAGTGCCCTCTGCGTCGTCAGGCAAAATGCCGTACACTACATTGTTAGGCAATCCATTACTCGCAGTATAATATATGAATTTGCCCGTCCCCTTATCGAGTCTGTTCAACCCGCCACCCTTTGTTCCCACCCATAAATAATTGCCGGGTTCTTTCATGTCGTTGCACAGAGACAATACAAAGTTGCTGTTGATGGAAGATGAGTCGGAAGGCTTGTGCAAATAGGCACTGCGGATGCTTTCTGTTTCGGTGTCAAAGGAAAACAATCCGTTCACAGAGCCCAACCATATCAACCTGTCATCTTCATAAATGCATTGAAGAAAATCATAGTTGGGCAAACTTGATTCTACAGGGTAATCAAACCTCGAAAAGCTGTTGGTCGCAATAGCGTACCGGATAAAAAATTTGTCGTAGCCCATCCAGAGATTTCCCTTCTTGTCTGCATACACTGGAAACGGCAAGGTGGGAAAATCCATATACGGCACATCAAAACGTTGCGCAGTTTTCTTTACCGGATCATACTTTATCAAACCGCCATGAATGCCTAGCCACAATGCCCCTCCACTATCTTTTGTAAATGAAACAGTTGTCACCCTTGGAAATCTTACACCAAGTTTTGAAGTATCAATGCGGTCATCAACATAAGGATCCGGTAGTCTTAAATTGAGACTGCCGAAATCATTTAGCATCACTTTACCATCACCCATGCCGATCATTTGATAAACATTCTGTCCCGGTAGGCTGCGGTGAAACTGTTCCATTTCATGATCATAACTGGCGACCCCATAGCCGCTGGAACCTACCCACACCATTCCGTTTCTGTCTGTCGTGATGGTAAATGAATATTGAAGAATGGAATAAGTATCCGCATTTAACGATTGTATGCTTTTAACCGTGCCGGATTTCAAATCAATGATTTTAATGCCGTACATATCGCTGCACCAAAGTCTTTGCCGGTTGTCAACCGCCCACGAAATTTCATTTCGTGTTTGCCGGTATATAACTTGTGGTGCTGTAAAATTATGATGAGGAAAGCGAACGATGTCTTTCATGTTCAGCAAAAGAGATCGCGAAGTTGTGTCCTCTATAATGGCCGGGACAAACGCAGAATCTACTGGTAAAAATGAATAACGCTCCTCCAGTTCATATGAGTGGTTGTTTTCATTATAAATTACTTCCAGGATTTTGTTGTAAGTAGTCAGCAAGATTTGCCCCCGGCTGTCGACGAAAACATTTGCTCCGGCCTTATTGGTTTTGTTATTCTGATAAGCGGACGCTATGTTGATGTGTGTAAATAGCAGGCTGTCATTTCCCGCGGTATTTGTGGTTGAGTTAATTGATGGCGACCTTCTCGGAACAATTTCCATTCTGTCGATACCCAATCCGGTACGAATCCATAAAGCGCCCGTTTTGTCTTCTATAATGGAAAGGATGTTATTGGAACGCAGGTCACTGTTTTCCTTACGTATGTGAATGAAAGAGTGCCGCTCACGCAGAAATAGGTCGATTCCATTGTATCTTGTTCCTACCCATAGACGCTCCTTTTTATCTTCCAATACACACGCAATATCATCTGCGCCTAGCGACAGGTTATCATCGTTGTCGTGGTGGTAGACCGTGAATGAATAACCGTCAAACTTGTTTAAGCCGTCTGCAGTGGAGAACCACATCAACCCCTTCTTATCTTGAATGATGCTGCTGACAAACCCCTGTGACAAACCGTTATTGATGGTGTAAGTATTAAAAGGTAAGGAGACGAAGCCCTGAGCGGACACGCGTTCCACTGTCAACATTATACATAGAAGCAGTATAACGCTCAGTCTGTTATACGGATAGTAGTTTATAAAATAAGAGAACATTAATGGGTAAAGAAAACGACATAGGGATGGACAATTTGATATAACCAACTAACAACCTGAAAGTTACATAAACCACGATGGTTTTGTTCGGCAGAGATATCAACAAGTCTTAATAACCTGTTTTATGAAATGTGGGAGAGATTACAGAGTGGCTCTAGTTTGGCCGGCAGGACGGTGTACGATGTGCGATGTACGGTGTACGAAAGTCGTTACAGTGCATTAATCTGAAGTATTTCGTACTCCGTACACCGTACACTGTACATCGTACATAAAGCACAATTTGCCTTTCAACTGATAATCAACATTATCCATCAATCGTTCTTCACACTGAAACAATATTTATAGTATCAGCAACATCTGATATATCCTTCCCTCAAGCCGCATTCTAGTTTTGCTCCACGATCGGGAACAACAACACTTTTCCACTGCAGCAGAAATTATAAGTGTACAACACAGTCATTTAAAATTTATTCATTTTATCAAATTAGCATCATGAAACTGAAGATCGCATTTGCAATCATCATTTGTAGTCTTTTCGCTACAGCCTCAAAAGCCCAGGTATTAAACAGCTGGAAGGACCCTTCCATCTCCGCACAAAATCCTGTCCTACATAAAATAATAGTAGCTGCAGCCATCAACGATCCGGATATACGCAAGCAGGTAGAGGACTATATGGCATCATTGTATCCCGGCATGGCTACACAATCCTATATCATTTTTGGAATACAACCACTAAATAAGGATGAAGCAGCGTATAACCAGACCCTCATCAATCAAGGTTACGATGGCATTGTAATGATGCAGCAAACAAGCAGCAATGTTAGCGAGCATTACGTGCAGGGATTCCCTGGCTACTACCACACATGGGGCGGTTACTGGCACAACGGATGGTCATACCAACCGCCAAGCCCGGGGCATGTAGCCAATGACTACCACTGGTACGTGCAAACAAATGCGTATGCAGTAAGGGAAAACAAAATGGTTTATTCAGTAAATCTTGAAGTAACTGATCCTCACGGACGTTTCAACTTGTTCCGCATTGCTTCTGATATGACACGCGGGCAAATGAGAACAGACAACTTCCTTTATTAAACTCTCGTAACATAACAAAAGAAAACAATAAACAAAATAACATTTACAAATAATGAAACAGGCATTCATAATCATAGCATCATTGGTGGCATTGGCGTCTTGCTCATCGCCTACAAAAATTGTAAACAGCTGGCACGATCCGGAAACAAGGATCAAAGATCCGAAAGTGCATAGGATAGTAGTAGCAGCATTGATTTACGATCAGGGAGTGAGAAGACAAGTAGAGGATTATATGGCATCACTTTATGCCGGAGCCGCAACGCAATCTTATGTCTTTCTTGGCGGTGATTCACTAATGACTTACGGCGAAGACTATTACAATCAACGTTTGAAAAGCGAGAGCTACGATGGTATAGTGATCATGAGGCAGGTAGGCGAAAACGTGAGCCAGCACTATGTTCCGGGACAAATGCCATCTTATTATTCAACGTGGGGCGGTTATTGGGGACACAGTTGGGGAACAACTTTCTATAACCCCGGAACGCCCGGCCACATGCGAACAGACAGAACATGGCATGTGCAAGTGAACGTATATTCAATAGCAGCGAATAAGCTCATATATACAGCAAGCACAAATACTACTGATCCCGGAGGAAGAGTGCCACTATTTGAAGACGTGTGCAAAGCAGTAAAAAAAGACATGAAGAAAGGAGGATTTCTGGATTAATGGAGTAGAGGATGGTTTAGGTTTAATGAGGTAGTTGCTGTTTGACAGATAAGCAGAACGGACATTGTAAAATTAAAAAATGCAATTAAGAATTGAGCGGCCAGAAATCATGCAGAATAGGTTTCAGACAAGCACCTGCAATTTTTTCTTCTTTCCAATACAGTTGACAGCGGATTTTCGTAAGTTGCCTAAGCTTGAACAAAAAGCGGGTTATCTTTACGCTGTTTTTGTACACGCCATAGAAATCGCCAGATTTTTCCTATTCAGGTAAATCCAAAGACAAAGAGCAAATCATAAGATAAACAATGAACCGGTGACGCTTGCTAATAAGAATGGGTTGATCGTGAGGTAGGAGACTGAATAAACTGAATATTTGATTGCTTGAATATTCAAATGCAGAATTGAATCAATATCTTCAGTTTATTCAGTTATTGCAACATTCGTGTGCCATTTGCTACGCTGCTGTTTTTGTCGTGGCCGTTGAATCATCCTGGGTTTCTGCGTTTGCTTGTGTAGTAGTACTTTGTGCGGGTGGATCATTTTCCTTTGTCTTCATCACCAGGTAAGTGGCGCTACTGATGCCGGTTAACGCGAGTAGCGTATCGCTCAGTTCAGGAAGCTGGCAACCTGTTGTTATCTCAGATGCCTTGTAGAGATAGACTACTATGGCAATAAGCGTCCATGCGAAATTTTGAAAACGGTGGAGGCTGATGCCATTATCATCTGAAAGAATGTCTATAAAAAATCCTTTTGATGGTGCATTTTGATAACGGGGCCTGTTGTCGTTGATCTCGCCTTTGTCGATGAGGGTAGAAGCTACCGCGGTACCTGCAAAAATGCCCATTAATACAAGAGCGGTCTTGTTGATAGTGCCGTCTGCACAATCACCTTTGCAGAGCGACATATAAATATATACAGAAGAGATGATCACTGTCCATATACCAAACTGAACTTTCTCTAAACTAAAAGGCGCATTAGTATTGGTTAATTTCCATTTTCGTTTCGCCTGCATTTGTTGCGCATTCTTGTTGAATTCATCAGTATCACTGATTTCTTCTCTCAAAATATTCGAGAACTTCGCCAGTACTACAAATAGCACACCAATCACAGTGGTAATAATTCCGGCCAGAACAACTTTGATGTCGTAGTGTTCTCCGGACGTGCAACCTGTAAAGGTAAAGCACACAGTAAGCAATAGTAAAATAGATAATGACTTTTTCATTTTCAATTTATTTAGTTGTTAGTTGTTCGGGTAGTCGTTCTATTTATTATTAATTAGAATGAATCACCAGTTCGCCTTGTTTAAATCTATGCAGCCGATCCGGCAATCCATTATACCCTCCATTGATCTTTCGTGTGATCTCTTTAAAGTTTTCAAGATTGTCACCCTCATCAATTGGCTGTGATAAATTGATTTTATCCGCAAGCGCATTCAAATCTTCTCTGTTCCAAAACCAACCTGCACTTAATGCGGCATATTTCAATTGATCCGGTGAACACAGGTGAATGTTTCTTCCTCCAAGTAACGTGGGGGTGTCGATGAAATCTGCTTGCAACGCAGCGCTCAATAAGCCATAGTTGTTTCTGCCGGTAATCTGAATCAGGCCGCGACCCTTATATTTTGGACCGTCGCCTGGGTTGATATTTCCAAGATCTTTTCTACCATCGTAGGCGGTGCCGCTTGCAAGTTCTTCTGTGTAAAAAAGGCCCCCGCTTTCATGGCTAACCTGCGCGAGAAAACATAACTGTCTTATCGGCGAGAGTATTTGATATTTTACCATTGTGTCGTTGATGAACGGTAAAAACAAGTCTGCGTTTGATAACGTTGTACACGCTGCTGTTTCTAATTGTGAATTTGTCATACAATATTTTATGGTTTGCTAAATGTGTTATTTACCCTTGTTTCGTGCAATACATTTACATAAGGTTGATTGCTCATTTGCATGTTATGGTTGAACGGATGGTCCAGCGCATACACCAGAAAAAGACTTATTGCTATGCTAACCGTTAATGAAAAAATGTACAGTTTTTTCACACGGGGCGATGATACTTCAAAGAAAAAGGAAAATACAATCACCATCACGCTGCCGATTTTCAAAGTGAACCATACAAGCGTGGGCACATGTGCCCTATTGTGGCTCAGCCTGCTGCGACGTAGGTCGCTTATACTACTAAGGTCATCGTCCAGCACACTGTAAATGCCTTCATTTTCGGTGCTTTGGGCCGTGTTCTTTAACAACAGCAAACGTAATTGTGGAATAGCGCTTGCATTGTGCATTTTCGGTTCGTGATCCATTTGCCATTCTTTGTTGATCACCTGGTTGCAATAGTTGTGCAATGCTGTTTTGATAGGTGCCTGAACGCTGTCAGGCAAAGACGCACTGTGAATCAATATGCCATCCAGTTTATCAGCTTCTCTTTCTATAGTTTGATTCAGATCTTCGTAATTGCCCCAAACTGCTACGATCACGAATGCCAGCACTAGTGAATAAATGAGACTGATGGCTCCAAACATAATGCCTGTGACTTCGTTCTCCGGGCACAACTTCTTCAGAAGATTGCAGCGTTCAAAACGTGCGAGACCCAACAGAGAGAGCATGCCCGCAAGTATCGCAAAGACCATACAGGTAATACCGATGGGAAGATTGGCAAGTAAAGATGTAACGATGCTGAACATGTTAACGGTGTTATACTTTTACGAAGCTCAATAGTGTGCTAAGAACAGAATTGATCAAAGCGTCTCTGAATTCATCGATATGTACTGCCGCAAGACCCGCTTGCTTCAAAGCTGTCATCTCAGTAAAAGAGGCTTCTTCTTTAAGCAGAAACTCAAGGTCATCCATCGTCATTGCGCCGTTTTCAACCTCTTGTGTCCAGTTCATCAGATCTGCTTTCAAATCGTTTACTAAGTTTTCACCATCAGATTTTGCTTCGTTCAAATAATCTTCTCCCACCGTTTTTACGGCGGTTTCAACACCAGTTTCTAATTGCTGGAAAAGTTGATCAAAATTTAGTGTCATACTATTAATGTTTTGAGTTGTGAGTAATGAGTTTTGAGTTGTTTATTGTTAGTTGTCGGAAAAGCAGTCTCGTTTATTGCCATTCTCTAACTCCTAATTCCTGACTAATTACCCACTTGTTGCGGTCTTATCTTTCCACTTTCCAATTGAGAGATTTGATCAAAAGAATTGCCGATTAGTTTTTGAGATTCTTTAATGAAAACCGTGTCTAATTTTCCTTCTTTCTGCCATCTCTTTACAAAGCCGCCAAAGAGGTAGCTGCTTGAATCGGTAAGTACTGTCCACATCTTAGAAGAGATCTCGTTCTTTGGACGGTTCTTTTCGTACTCATACATTTTCGCGAGTGACGTTTGTACCAGGGCAATCTCGGTTGCATGCAAATGGAAACTGTCTGTTGCCTCGTTCATAATGTTTAATGCATCCACTTTAAGCGAAGTGGTTTGCGTGTAGGCGTATGCGTCAAACCGGGAAATAGTAGAGCATCCCACCAATGTAACGCCAATGCCTATGGCGGCGGCGAAAATTGTTTTTACTGAAAAAAAATTGCTCATTGTTTATTATTTAAGTCGTTCGTATTTATGTTAACATACCAGTGCCGCTTTGACATTACACATGTGTGTTGCCAATTAAGTTGTTGCAATAAACTTAAATGAAGCTGTAACGGAAATTGCCGGATTGTGATATGAAAGCTTGCAGAGAATGAACCATTTTGAAAATGGCAGTTCAATGAATACTTACATTGGTACAACTTTTCTGAGGGTGTAAGGAACGTTGTTCCTCATAGCAGAATGGAAACAAATGTGATATTGCTCTAACAAAAAACAGCATCATTTCATCAGTTGCTATTGCAGTTTGGAGATTGTGCAACTGATTTTCGTAAGGCAAAAGTATAACGAATGCCAGGGCGCGGCAATAGCTTAAATAGGCTATTTTTCAAGGAACGATTCAAAATACATTGCAATGATAGCAACTTTGGCATGACAAATGGATCATAGCTTAGTTGCGAGTTGAGAATGGAAAACTGTTGATTATCAACTGTTAGAAGTGGATATAATGATAAGTCGATGAAAAACTCTGTTGTGATAAAAAGAGGATTTGCCCTATTGGGTGTTGTTGTTGCTATTATGTCTACAGCACTTGTGCAAACCAATTCTTATTCCATTTGGGTACAGTTAAAGGAATCAAAAAAGGACGGGTAATTACTAATATTAGAAATGATATGGGAATTTGTCCCCAGGATTCGGCTGTAAAAGACAATGAGAAATTTGTATTTATATTTCCTGCCCTCGCCTTGCGTATCTATATGTTACGGAAGGGATGGCAAGACAATATTTGTAAATGCAGGCAAAATTGCTGTTTCGGTTAAAAAGATTCCATGGTAAATGTTACAAGATGGAATGATTTGAAAACAACTTTAAATCTTTCGACAGTTTTGTAAATGAGAACAGAAAAAATAATGGAATGGACGGAAAGAGGGACAATGGCGCCGAATCAGAACAAGATAGTATGTTACAAAATGGAATAAAATGCAGGCTGAAAAATCTGCCAGTCTCGTTGAAGCATTCATCAATAGAAATACTTCTTCAGCAATCAGCGCTTTTTTAATCACAAATTTTTACTTGGCCCTGGATAAAGAAGAAACGTAGCAAAAGCTTTTCGCAAAATTATCACCCGCGGCAAAGCAAACTTATTATGGAAAGCAGGTGACAAAATCCGTTTCTTCTAGTGTCTTGACCGTGATAGGCAAACTAGCACCAATGTTTATCCAAAAAGATATCTTGGGAATGAAGTTGCATTGACAGCATTCAAAGAGAAATTCATGTTGATAAATTTTGGGGCGAGCTGGTGCGGTCCTTGCCGTGGAGAAAATCCCAATATTGTGAAAGCATACAGTACTTATAAGGAAAACAGTTTTAATGTGGTAAGCATATCATTGGATAATGACAAGGTAAAATGGAAGGAAGCAATTAAAGAAGATGGATTTACATGGACATATTTGTCTGATTTAAAGGGCTGGAAGAATGAAGCAGCAAAGTTTTATGCAGTTGGTTAGATTCCTGCCAACTTCCTTGTAGACCAAATAGTATAATCATTGCAAAAAATCTCCGCGGTGAAGAACTTGATAAAGTGTTGAAGGAGAGGCTAAGTTATGGCTGATAGTTGAGCACTTAAAAATATCCTCATTTGTAATATTTCTCCCTGCTGCAACAATGTTTATAGTGATTGCAACATGCAGTATACCAGTCGCTTTTTACCATTAATAGTTTTGCGCATTGCTAACAAAAAACAGAATGTCATGCGAATGATAACTATCAATGTAAAGGTTTGGAGGAACATGATGTTTCTCGCAATTCCTTTTTTCCTTTTTTCATGTTCAAAATCAACAAATGCCCCAGCAGGCACTCCATCTTCAATTACAGGATTTTATTTCCAGGCAGATGGAAGTAATATACCTGTAACATCCAATGCTGCCATCAATGGTAACAACATCAGTGTGTTTCTTCCGCCGGGAACAAATGTAAATTCATTGATTGCGTCTTATGATTTGTCTGATTCAGGCATTGTGAGAGTGAATGGGGTCCAACAACAAAATGGCGTCACTGCTAATGATTTTTCCGCCCCCGTAACTTATACCGTAACCGGCACCAATGGTATAACACAAACCTATACAATAACTGTAACAACAGGCATCGCCGCCATTGATCAGGGTGTTACGGCATTTATGTCGAAGTATAATGTTCCCGGCATGAGTATCGCGATTACGCTGAATGATAGATTGGTCTATGTAAATGCCTATGGGAAAGCAAATCTTGAAACGGGCACAAGCGTTACAAACAATAGTTTGTTCAGAGTTGGATCCTTATCGAAACAAATTACGGCAGCAGCTATTATGCGTTTAATGGATATTGGTAAAATAAATCTTCAGCAAACAGTATTTGGTACAAATGGTATTCTAGGAACTACTTACGGCCAACAGCCATACGGTCCGGGAATTGAAAACATAACAGTAAATGATCTGTTGCATCATACTGAAGGTGGCTGGCCCGACGATGGCACGGATCCTACCGGCAAAAACATTTCTTATAACGCAGACCAAATGATTGGTTGGGGTTTGAACAATGTGCCATTGCTCGATCCTATTCCCGGTAATTCATTTTACTACTCACACTTTGGGTATATTGTTCTTGGTCGTGTTATTGAGAAAATAACAGGGCTACCTTACCAGGATGCGGTGCAGCAATTGATATTGCAACCGAGTGGCATTACAGACATGCAGATAGGAGGAAATACCGCAGCGGCCCACGCGTCTACAGAAGTAACGTATTACTCAACCATGGGAGATCCATATTATTTGCCCATTGCGAGAATGGATGCGGCTAACGGCTGGATCGCAAGCGCCACTGATATGGCACGTTTCATGGCGCATGTTGATGGTTTGTCAAAGAATACGTTCCTCTCTGCAAATGCTGTCGCTTCAATGTTTACGGGTTCTGTGGCAAACAAAAATTATGCATGCGGCTGGGAAACAAATGGCGTGAATGTGTGGCACGATGGGGCATGGCCGGGAACAGGCGCAACACAAGCCGTCACTACACAAAACGGCAACCTGAACTATGTTTTGATTTGTAACAGCAGCAGCAGTGATCCAAACTTTAAAGCAGATCTCGGCAATGTTTTCTGGAACGCTTTGCCAGGCATAAATGATTGGCCCACATATGATTTGTTCCAGGGCGAATAGACGTGTTTAGTCTGCAATAGATTTTACACAACAGCTTCAACACAATCGAATTGATAATTGGCGCATGATATTTCAATGCGCCATTTTATTTTTATGACAATACCAAGACAGGATTACCAACATTGAAGATCTGCCGATAATTGAATATTTAAGGAAGCGACATTTAAACCAACGCTTGCACCCAACTTAATTATCTGGATTCAACCTTTTTTGATAAAGCTTTTTTGCTATCATCACATCACCTGTAAGATCAAAAGAAAAATTAATTCATTAGCTTCTTACTAATCATTCTTTGAGATAGAGTTTATCGAACGTAGCGAGGTTAATCATCAGTCATATGCGCGATCTATTCAAGTTCAGTCTTACTGAAAATGCCGACTATATTTCCTAGGATAATTAAAGAATTTTAGAAAGATAGCGAATGTTTTTTGGGGTATATTAGAGAAACATAAAGGGGTAAGGTGACTATTACATATTATATTTCACGGCAGAACTTATTAGCTGCTTTTTTTTATAGATATGATTACCCTTACTGTCGAGTTTTGGTATTGTTTCATAAAGTTGCAATTCGGTTGACAAACTTCTCGTACAAGCCAAAACTATTGATCGTACTGGTATTTCAATAACAAGTTCGAGTCCCTATGGGAAACATTCTACCATTTTTAGCTTCCCAACACTTTTCTTCAAATGATACCAAATACCGTGTACTGAGACTGGATAACCGCCATTAATTTCTGCTGGAATACCGGTTTGTAGTCTGTCAATATTTTTTTTACCTAATAAGAAATCATTAATAATTCAGCAAATTCAATTTGAGAAATTAGAATTTCCCGTCTGAAAATATCAATACAAGGATTGTATTCGAGACGGGCAGATGATCTTAATTGAAAGATTATTACTTACATGCTAAATTCCGAATTGTGTTTTTATGTTTAGATAAAAAGTCTCATCTTCCATCTTTTGTCTTTGTGCCAAAAGCGTCTTAGCATCTTGTCCAACAACATATCTTAATTGATTTTTGCCATCAGTTGCGGCATCGAAAATAAACTGAGCAACTGCATCAGCAGATAAGGCGTTTTGGGACATTTTTGGCATTGTCTTCATTAAAGCATTTACCATAGGTTGATATTCGTGGATGTTTTCATCATTAGAAAAATCAAACGACCTGCCTCCAAAATCTGTGGCAATTATGCCTGGTTCAATGATTTTTACCTTACCGCCAAATTGTTCTACCTCATAAAGTAACGCTTCTGAGATGCCCTCTACCGCATATTTCGTTCCGTGATAAAGTGTCCCTAAAGGAAATGCCATTCTACCCCCGGCTGGGGAAATATTAATGATAAGTCCTTTTTTGTTTTGGCGAAAGTGGGGGAGGATGGCCTTTGTTACATCTAAAAGCCCGATTACATTAGTATTGAACTGCCTTTGAATTTTTTCTTTAGAAAACGTTTCTAAAGCTCCGTACGCTCCATAGCCAGCATTGTTTAAAAGAATATCTATGGTTCCAAATTTTTGGATTCCATCGCGTACGGCTTGTTGTATAGATTCTATATCCAAAACATCTAGTTTGGTAACCAACACGTTTTCCTTTTTAGATAATTCTTCCTCTTTTTCCGGCGTTCTCATCGTTGCAATTACATTCCAACCTTTGGATGCGAACAGTACCGCTGTTGCTCTACCAAGTCCAGTAGATGATCCTGTAATAAAAATTGTTTTATTCATAAATGTTTTAATTAATAAAAATTCTTGTATACTTCCAGAAACCTCGTTATGTTATATAATTAAAAGTTAACGTTCAAATCTAAAGTCTGTGTGATGTTTGTAGTACTACAATGATAAATGAGATCCTCACATTTAGTTAAATAACTGACGAAATTCAAGAGGTGTAATATTTGTTTTATGCTTAAAAAGTTTACTAAACGATTGCGGATATTCAAAGCCTAACTCGTAGGCAATTTCACTAACCGTCATGTTGGTAGAAGTTAGGATGTGTTTGGCTTTTTCAATCAGTTTGTCTTGAATATGTTGTTGTGTGCTTTGACCTGTCAGGCTTCTAAGCATATCACTTAGATAGTTAGCAGACATATTCAATTCCGTGGAGAAATATTGGACAGAAGGTATTCCACTAGTTGAAAGATTATTTCCCTCAAAATAGTCTTTTAACAATTTTTCAAAGTTGATAAGCAATTCACTGTTTGCAGTCCTCCTTGTTATAAACTGCCGATTGTAGAATCGGTTACAATAATTCAATAGCAACTCAATTTGTGAGATAAGAATATCTTGACTATAAACGTCTATCCTTGAACTGTATTCTTTTCGGACAGTGTCCATTACTTCTTCAATAATTGTAGCTTCTTTGTCGGAGAGGTGAAGAGCTTCGTGTACAGCATAAGAAAAAAAACCAAACTGGATGATCTTTGTAGCTAAAGGGTAAGCTCTTATGAAATCTGGGTGTATCAGCATTGTCCACCCTTGCAGGTTCACGTTATCTGCCAGTTCAGAAACAATGACCTGATTAGGTCCGTGGAAAACCATTGCACCTTCCTGAAAATCATAGTAATGCTGTCCATACTTCATCCTACCGGTATAATTTATTTTCCTGCTGATCGTATAGAAATCATAGGTTTTGTTTCTTAACTTCTCATGAGTATAGTTCTTAATACTTTCATGGTTAATTAAACTAATTAAAGGATGCTGTGGCTTTTCGATATCTAATAAGTCATGATATTCTGATATCGACCTGATATGGTAAGGTTTTTCTGTTTTCATCTTGATCAGTATTTATAGCATATAATTTTATTCCGATTAATTTACTTTAAATCTGTAGATAGAGATATCTCTCTAAAAGCGTCAAACTCTTCCAAATCCCTTGCTCTTTTTTCCATGATCATTTTAAAGCTGTCAGGTCCTAATATTAAATGAACCGGAGGGTTTTCCATATCAGCCAGATTTACCAGTTCGGCAACCAGTTTTTGCGGATCGCCCGGCTGTTTTCCGGCTCTTTGTGTATAACTACTATATGTCTTTGCACTTTCATAGTCAGCAATAGGTTCTTTTGCATAATTCAAAGAACCTTCATCTAAAAAATTAGTCCTGAAGGATCCTGGTAGTATCACTGTTGGCTTAATGTTAAGATGTTTTGTTTCTAAAGCTAATGCTTCAGTAAGGCCAACCATCGCAAATTTAGATGCTACATAACTGCCGATATTCGGGCCTGCGATATAACCTGCCGCGGAGGCAATGTTTATAATACGCCCGGATCGCTGTTTTCTAAATTGTGCCATCGAAGATCTGATCACATTTACCGTTCCGAATAAATTTACATCTAAAGCTTTTCTGAATTCTTCATCTGTCAATTCTTCCAAACTACCAATAAATGAAAATCCGGCGTTATTAACCGCAACATCTAAGCCTCCAAAATATTCAATCGTTTTATGGATCGCTTTTTTAACAGCTTCGCTGTTTGTTATGTCTAGTTCTATCGGCAAAAGATTTTTGCTTTCAATGCCAATCCCTCGTTTTAATTGTTCTGTATTTCGTGAAGCGGCCGCAACTTTATCGCCTTTATCCAACAATAGTTTTGTTAGTAAAAGCCCCATTCCTTTTGAAGCGCCGGTAACAAACCAGATTTTATGATTGCTCATATTTATCTAATATTTTTTACCTGAATCAATCTTTCAAATAAACAATTTAAGACAGTTGGATTACTTTATTCAAGCAATCCCATTGTTACAATTGCTTAATACTTTTTAAAAAATTCATCGACTTTACCGATTGCAGGATCAAGATATTGGTCAATATCATATAGATCCATGTGTGATGCTCCTTCAATAACCATCCATTCTTTTTCTCCCGTTGCCATTTCATACACCTCTTTGTCCATGTCGCGCGTAAAAGCTTCGCTACCTGCAATAACCAAAAAAGGTGTAGTAAAGTATTTTGCCTGGTTCATAAATACCCTTGATGGATCAACCGGTAAACCTATAGTTGGATAATTAGGTGAATAATTAGGACACTTGTCTTGCCCGGCTCTCAAGAAATAATATCCATAAGCGTCCTTCATTGCTTTTGACGCATTTTCAGGCGGGGGTAAAGGCATTCCACCAAACATCGGAGCAGTTTCATATTCTCCGGTTTCGTAATATTTTTGCTTGGCTTCCGCTGCTGTTTGCAGCATTTTATCCAGTAATTCTTTTGGATAAGCACCGAACAAACTGGCGGCGGCATCAAAATTACCAACTAGTGTTGCCACCGCTTTTATACGGGCATCTCCCATGGCAACATTGCAGATATACGGCGCGCCCGCACAAGCCCCCAAACCATAGAATTTTTCCCGATCCACAAACTTTAAAGTCCGCAAGAAACTAATGGCATCAGTAGTATTCGGCACCATATTGTGAATGCTTTCAAAGTTGCGCACTTCGCCTTCGCTGTCTCCGAAATTTTTCGGATCAAAAACAAAGAAAGCATAGCCTTTTGCCGAAAGCTTTTTGCCATACGTTGCGCCCGTTTGCTCTTTTACTTGTGTGCCTACACGCGTATAGATAACTGTAGGGTATTTCTTTTGGCTATCAAATCCTTTAGGTAGATATATATCCCCGGCAAGTTTATAGCCTTGGCTCATAAAATATACCCTATTTTTCCCTTCTGTTAACTGTTGATAATCTACAGTCAATACTTTTTCATGAATGCTCATAACCATTGTTTTTATTATGAACAAAACTGGGCTTTTTTGAAAGCCCAGTTGTATCCAAATCTCTTAGAGTAGTGTTCAAATACAGGATTCTATTCAAATCCTGTAGAGAAACTCAAGTCTTTTAATTCTTCCAGTTTTTCGATCTGGGATTTATAATACCTAATGGCTCTTTCATAAGCGTCTCCGCCCATCAGTAAATGCAAAGGCGCATTTTTATTTCTAGCGGTATCAATTAAAACCTTTACCAGTTTATCTGGAGCCCCGGGCTGCTGACCATTAAATTGATTCATTGCATCAACAAGATGTTGTGTGCCATATGCTTCAATTTTATTTTGCGCTATGGGAAATTCAGCAAGAAAGTTTGTTCTGAAAAGCCCTGGGGAAACGATGGTCACATTTACATTGAATTGTTTCACTTCCAATGCCAATGCTTCTGAAAAACCTATCACGGCAGATTTAACTGCGTTGTAGCTTCCCGCGCATGCATCTGCTGAATAACCAGCTGATGATGCAAAATTGAAAAAATGTCCACTTTCCTGTTTCCGGAAATAAGGCATTACATTTCTGATCACATTTTGAAATGCAAATACATTAACGTTTACAGATTGGCGAAACTCTTTATCGGAGACTTCTTCCAAAGCACCTAAAAGCATGTAGCCTGCATTGTTTACGGCGACATCAATTCTGCCGAATTTGGCGATCGTTTCTTCAATGGCCTTTTTTACATCATCATTATTGGTAATATCAATCGTTAGCGGCAATAAATTTGGATTTGCACCTATTTCTCTTTCAATACTTTCTTTGTTACGAGATGTAGCGGCTACTTTATTTCCGCCTTCCAGTAATTGTTTTACAAGTGCAAGCCCAAAACCTTTTGAAGCACCTGTAACAAACCAAACCTGTCGTTTTTGATTATTCATTGTTATATAATTTTATAGTCGAATTTTAGTTTTTGAGAAGATTATTTTAACCCCCCGGAAACTTCAATGCGGCTGTCAGCTAAAAATGCGGAATCGTCACATGCTAAGAATACGGCCACTTTTGCAACATCGACTGGATATCCCATTCGTCCCAAAGGCGTGGCTTTTATATATTGTTCGGCAACATCGCCTGCAAAATCAACTTGTGTGCCTTCTGTTTCAATAGCGCCGGGAGCAATGGCATTCACGCGGATTTTTTTAGGGCCTAATTCCGCTGCCAGTGCATGGGTTATGGTTTGTATGGCTCCTTTAGTGCCTGAATAAATTGAGTAGGTTGGGACACCTTTTTCGCTCACTACTGAAGTCATATTAATAATGTTTCCACCCTTTGCTCCAAAATATTTTACTGCTTCTCTTGTAGCTAATAAATTTCCAAGCACATTAATGTTATAATGACGATTGAACTCTTCTACTGTTATTTGCTCTATCGGAATTGATTTGAAAACGCCGGCATTATTTACCAGAATATCCAGACCACCAAATGCTTCATACGTTTTTTCAAACATATTTTTCACATCTTCTTCTTTTGAGACGTCAGCATGTACGACAATGGCTTTCCCTCCTTTTGCAGTAATTTCGTTAACAACATTATTGGCACTTTCTTTATCTCCTGCATAGTTTACCACTACACTGGCACCTTCTTCGGCGAAGGCTTTGGCAATTCCTGCCCCAATACCTTTGGAGGCTCCTGTTACGATAGCAACTTTACCTTCCAGTTTCTTAGTTTGATTTATCATTTTGCTATATTTTTAAAATTTATTTCATGCTTAATATTTGCTTTTTTGTTTCCTCGGAAGCCCACGGATTTTCCACATCTCCGAAATCGGTCGACACACTTACATGTTTCCATTTCTCCAATTCCGCACTTTTTTATTTTGTATTGTCCTGTAAGTCAATGATTTACAGGATTTTTTTTGTTCTTGTCCGTCGCTTTTTTACACTTGTTTTCACTTGTTTTCGCCATTTCTGGCGGACAAATGGCGGACAGTTGGCTAGCCAAAGTCGACAAAAATGAACATCGAAATTTCAAAAAAACTATCAAGGAACAAAGACAAATTTTGGTACACTTTTGAGCGGGCAAGGGACCCGGAGAAAGGAAAGCCGCTGGTGTTTTTACCTATGCAAAGCCTAAGACCATTATTGAGAAAAATTACAATCATGAGGCCGTCATGATACTTGAAATGCGCAGGTCTGAACTAATACTGGAAAGGCAATCCATAGGCACAAATTATATACCTGCTCACAAATACAAGCAAAATTTTCTGGATTATTATTCGGAATATGTGATGAATAATAAACGGAAGGGTAACCGCCACCAGGAAGGCAGTCTTAATAGATTCAAAGATTTTTTAAAGAAGGATCATCGGTCACCTATCGACATTACCGGATAAAATGGCAAAATGATGGGCCGATATGCCAGTACCGCGACTGAGGCTGATGAAAAAGATCCACCTGAAGGAAATAGAAGGAGCCTAAGCAAATGATACATCAAGCTGATATTTTTCAGAACCAAGGAATAAATCATCAATGACGCTGATGTGTTTCTCATGCCAAATCGGTGATGTGTCTACTTCTTGCCGGGATTTTTTAATGGGGATTGGATCTATATGAGGGTTTTGTTGGCGTTTTCTACAAGGTTGTTTCTGTTTCCTCTCATTGCTTTGCATCATCATTGGCATGTGGCATTTCTCTCTCCGCAAGTTTGTGTGTAGCCCGATCTGCTTTGTAACCCGAATAACAGCAATATAATTTGGTATCAATCAAGGTCATAGAATGTGTCGGCAAAGAAAACTTTAATCTAATTTACTGTTTTATTGATAGATCGAAAGTGAAATACAATTTATATGTTTTGCAGGTGCAATTAAAGCAGTGATGGTTGCCTGGTGTTACATTCACCTCAATGTTACAATATCGCATACATTATATTACAATTCGTATGAAAATATTTTAGCTACTCTGATAACTTTGTATTGATGACTGCCAACTTAAAACCTGACCTATATTCTACATTAGCTGTAATATTGAATATGTGGCATTAATCTTCAACTTGTACAGTTATTGCAGTTGTGGTGACCAACCTTATCTCTCAATATTAACGGTTGTTTAGAATCAACAAATACCACCAGGTATATGACGATAATATTTGTTAATGAGATTGAAACAGCCTTGTATATGCGCAAAGAGAGAATTGCCGCACTATGTGGTAGATTTTGATATAAAGTAACAAGGTTTGAGTCTGTTAGTAATTTCAACATAAATAAATATATTATAGACATGTTAACTCAGATAATGGATATTCGAAAGGAAATAAAATTATTGTCAGTTACTTTGCTGATTGCTTGCGCGTCATTTGGGCAGGAAAAAAATGCAATAATCAAAGGACAGCTGTCTGATACTATTAACGCGGTACTCAATTATGGCTATGAAACTAAAGACGGCTATAAGGCAGATTCTGTTAAAATAACAAAAGGTTGTTTTGAGATTACAGAAGCGCTGGAGAGTCCTGCGATGATCGTTTTGATACGTCAAACTAATCCAGTACCGGGGATGTCCAGGGTGCAGCAGTATTATGCAATGGATGTGAGAAATGTTTTTGTAGAAGGAGGTCGCGTTATTATTGTGGGGCCTGACTTAAAACAGGCGAAAGTGTCTGGAGAAGGTAAATCGCAAAAGGACCTGGAATCCCTTGAGCGTAGTCAAAAAAACATTGAAGACGAACAACAAAGAATCAGGCTGGCATATGAAAAAGCTGAGGTTTTGGGGGACTCCGTAGAAATGAAAGGGTTAATAAAGGCAGACAGGGAAAGTATGGTGGCTATTGAAGAAATTGAGAATGCATTTGTAAAAGAGCATCCTGACTCCTATATAAGCCTGTATATTATCAACAGGCGTATTCGTATGCGCAAGGAATCCGAGGCTAAGAAAATGATGGCAGGATTAAGTAAATCGCTTCTTGCTACGCCATCGGCCAGCATGACGGCAAAAAAGCTTGATAATATTTTCAAACTGGAGGTGGGAAACGTTGCGCCTGATTTTATGCAAGCGGATCCGGAGGGAAAACTGGTATCTCTTTCTTCGTTCCGTGGACGATTTGTATTGATCGATTTCTGGGCAAGTTGGTGTGTGCCTTGCCGGGCAGAAAATCCTAATATCGTAGCTGCATATAAGAAGTATAAAGACAAGGGCTTTGAAATTCTTGGAGTGTCTCTTGACAGCGATAAGCAAAAATGGTTGAAAGCCGTTTCGGATGACGGTCTAACCTGGACTCAGTTGAGCGACTTAAAAGGTTGGCAAAATCAGGTAGCTAAACAATATGAAGTATCCGGTGTCCCATTTAACCTGTTAGTCGATCCAGCAGGCGTTATTGTTGCAAAAGAACTTAGGGGAGAAGCGCTGATTAAAAAATTAGATTTAATACTTTCCAGTCAATCTTCGCCGACAATGATAAAACGACAATCCTGATAGTTATCTAAATACTGAGAAGTTAAACATTTTTTTTGGGACTTCGAATCCTGCTGTAATTGATTAGGAAACTAGACACGAACGTTTGCAATAGTTCCTTTTTTTTGCCGGTGTGTTTATTTCACAATGGAGGTGTATAATTGCAGGTACATGAAAATAAGATACAGATAGTATTTATGCATTAGCCGTCGTGGTAGTTCATTGTCAACTTGTAAATCGACAAAATGTTTTAATGCCTATTTTGGCAAATGGTAGTCAGCGACTTGAACTGCACTTGCATTAACTGGCTTGTATTAGTGTGAATGTTATACTAACAAATGGGATGTTGTAATTGGAAGTTGCGGAGGGAAAACGATTTCATAATAATCCTGAGGGTAAATAAAAGGATGTGAGATAGTGAAGAAGCGACAGCCGATATTAGCTGATAATCTGGAGAGTAAAATCATTGGTCTGTATGGGCTTGGGATGAGCCTTCGTGGTATAGCCGCACACAAAGGGTTGCAGATAAAAATATCTGCAACCCTTTTTTAGTGTGTCAGACATGTCCATAGACTCTAGGGCGCCAGTCTCGAACGAGCGTTGCAGTACTTATCGTTATATCAAAACAATACGCTTCCATGATATGAGCTTTGGTCAGTATTTGAAGCGGCGCATTTCCATTGATACTGAAATAACCAGTTGGCGTTGATAACAGGTTTCATTTAGTGTAGGCATAAACGGTAGGACCGTTAACTGGCTGGACTGCAGGTTATCCAATAGGAAAATTATTTGCTGAATCTCGAAAGAAAATACATTGAGACGCAAACGCTGCAGCCTGCGTTTTGGCTGATGTTACAAAATCGCATGTTTCTTATAACACGATACATGCACTTTTTTTTTATTATTCGATAATATTGCCAGAAGCCATGCCAGTCATTTAATGCAAATATTTGTTATTGAAATTGAAACCAAACAATTCATACGAAGAAAAAGAATTGCTGCGGTATATCTCTGAAGGAGATGAGTCAGCATTTGAAGTAATATTCAATAGATATTCGAAACTCCTGTACAGTTTTTTGTATCGTCATACAGATGATGTGCACCTTGCTGATGATCTGGTGCAGGATGTTTTTACAAAAGTTTGGTTGACGCGGGAATCGGTAGCGCATATAGAAAATTTTGCTGCTTACCTGTTTGTGATGGCGCGCAATCATGCACTTAATATTATTCAAAAAAGGATAAGGGATAGGAAAAGGGAGATGAATTGGCACCTGATGATCGACCAGATAGATGATAACGAATCGCGCCAGCCGTTTCTTGATTTAATCGACCAGGCCGTAGCAAAATTACCTCAGCAACAATATAAAACATGGATGATGAGCAGAAGGCAGGGCATGAAATATGCCGAAATAGCAACAGCTTTAGGTATTTCACGGGAAACCGTAAAAACACATCTTCAGCATGCCAACAATGCCATTACCAAACATGTATTGGCAAATGCCTCCCTGGCTATTCTTTTTTTGCTGATAAAAATTCAATAAGAAAAAATTATTCATCCCCCTTTTTATAAATGGCTTTGTCTACTGTAATAAGATATGTCAAAGGAACAAAGAATAGCGCATCTCTATCATCGTTGGATGAATAAGTCAGCTTCGGATGAAGAGTTGAAAGAACTATTTCGATTATTGGAGGATAATGTACCTGAGGTGATGAATGAGCTGATAGAAAAGCAATGGACGACTGAAGACGGGCAATTTGATTATCCGGAAGGGCGCCGCCGGTATGCCTTACAGCGTATACTGGAGCAATATCCCGGCAAAAAGAAATCTGTTGTTATTGAGCAGACATTTTTATATCGTTTTGTTGCCGCATGTTTTATACTGTTGGTAATTACTTTTTGTTATCACTGGATAGCCAACAATAAAGCGACTGAAAGCAATATGATGGCTGATATGCAGGATATTCCTCCCGGCATGGCTGGTGCGATATTGACTTTGGCAGATGGCTCGCAAGTGGCTTTGGATTCGATAAAGAATGGCGTTGTAGCGTTGCAGGGCGGCGCCATTGCAAAGGTTGTGAATGGGGCATTGGTATATGAAGGAAACGCAACTGAACCAATGTACAATACTATATCCACGCCTAATGGAAGATGTTTCCGGCTTGCATTATCCGATGGTACGCAAGTATGGTTAAATGCTGGCAGCTCGATCCGTTATCCTACGGTATTTGCTGGCAATGAACGACGGGTTGAAATCACCGGAGAAGCCTATTTCGAAGTAGTTAAAAACAAAATGAAGCCTTTCCGGCTATCAGTGAATAACAGGGAAGAAGTAGAAGTGTTGGGCACACATTTCAATATCAACGCGTATGATAATGAAGATGCAATTACTACAACGCTCATAGAAGGAGCTATAAAGGTTGGCGGGCTACCTTCTGAAATGGGGAAACAGGTTATGCTGAAACCAGGTCAGCAGGCGCAGGTTGGCGGCTCGGTAAACGGCGTGGAGATAAAGGTGATTAACAATGCCGATATGGCTAAAGTAATGGCCTGGAAAAACGGTGTGTTTGATTTCCAGGAAGCAAGCCTGGCGGAGGTTATGCGACAACTGGAACGCTGGTACGATATCGAAGTGGTGTATGAAAAGGGTGTGCCTGATATACATTTTATAGGAAAGATGAGCAAGGGGCTGAGTTTAAAAAGTGTACTTAAAGGATTGAACGAGTCAGAAGTACATTTCAGAATGGAAGGACGACGATTGATAATAGTGCCCTAGTTTATTTATAGAATTCATAAAGATGGACATGTGGCGATAACTGCTTTCGCACGCAACGATCCATGATTTTTACAATTGCTTTCTGCCTCACCGGCTTATATAACTGAATCATTACTGTAAAAACAAACAGCTGCGATTTGTTTCCAAAACGGTAATGTTAAGAAGGTACATTCAACGATTCTGCTATTTTTTTATTCAACCAAAACTGTTATTAAAGTATGCTAAAAACTGCTAATGTTCCCCCATGTACTTTTGTCACTGAGAAAGTGCCTGACAGGAGCGGGTTTCAACAGGGTCGCTTAGAACTGTCGCCCCGCCTGCCTTATCAATTGTTGAAAGTCACCAACCTCAAGTTGTTTTTACTTTTAGTGCTATCACTTGCTGTGTCGGCTCGTTCTTTTTCGCAGAAGATTTCTATCTCGGGAAAAAGATTACCATTGACGGATGTGTTTGCTGCTGTAGAAAAGCAAACAGGGCTTTTTGTTTTTGCAAACAAATCTCTTTTTCAGGGTACAAGCCCGGTTACCATTGCAGTGCATGACATGCCGGTCACTATTTTTCTTGATAGTATTTTAAAAGAGCAACCGCTTTCGTTTCGTATTGATGGCAATAATATTTTCCTTTCACGCAAGGCAGTCAATACATCGCAGGCATCTATAAACGCGAAGCCTTTGACGCTGGCGGATTTCAATGGCGTACTTGTAAACGCTGAAACAAAAGACCCTGTTGCCAATGCTTCCATCATGGTGAAGAATGCACCAGGCAATGGAGTAACCTCGGATGCATCCGGTCATTTCTCGCTTGCCAACCTGCCGGACAATGCAGTGCTGATGATAAGTTCTATTGGATTCAATGCAGTTGAAATTTCATTCGCCAGGCTGTCTTCAATGCTTGTTGGTGGCAAGCTGCAAGAGAAAAATATTGTGGTACGTAAAAATGCACAAGCCTCATTTATTTTTGAAATGAGGGCCACTCAATCGGCATTGGATGAAGTCGTGGTGAAAGGATATTACGAAACCAGCAAACGTTTCAATACCGGTTCTGTTGGTAGTGTGAAATCGGCTACTTTTGAGAGCCAGCCTGTTGGAAACCCGCTGCAGGCGCTGATAGGCCGCGTACCGGGAGTGGATGTCACACAGCAAAGCGGCATGCCCGGTGGAGGTATCACTATTCGTATACGTGGACAGAATAGTTTGCGTCCGGATGCCAACGAGCCGTTGTATGTGGTAGATGGTGTTCCGGTTTCTTCCGGTTTTGCCAACCAGGAAATGCCCAATAGTAATTCCTATTTCATTTTTAAAAACGGGGGCAATCCGCTTAGTTCCATCAACCCATCCAGTATTGAAAGCATTGAAATATTGAAAGATGCGGATGCTACTGCTATTTATGGCAGCAGGGGCGCCAACGGTGTAGTACTTATCATCACTAAAAAAGGAAAAGCAGGAAAGGCGCGTTTTGATATCAACTATTCAAATGGCGGCGGAAAGATCACGCGTTATATGAAGTTGCTGGACAGGCGCCAATACCTTGATATGCGATACGAGGCCATCAAGAACGACGGCATGGATATCAATGAGGTGGATGCTGTGGACCTTACAGGCTGGGATACTACACGGAATACCAATTGGCAAAAAGAATTGCTGGGGGGCACCGCCAGGTACAGCGACCTTGATGCCTCCATTACAGGCGGTGATAAAAACACCGGCTTTACATTGGGTATGAGTTATTGGAAAGAAACGACGGTGTTTCCCGGAGATTTTTCCGACCGCAAAATATCAGGTCGTCTTAACCTTTATCACAATAGCAACGACCAGAAATTTAAGATCAACCTTGCGGTCAATTACCTATCCGATAACAATTATTTGCCCGTTGAGGACAACGTAACAAGTGCATTAACACTGCCGCCCGTTGCGCCTGCAATGTATAATGCGGATGGAACCATCAATTTTGCCAACAGTAGCTGGAGCAATCCGGCGTTGGCCTGGATGAGGCCTAATAGCGGCGTCACTAAAAATTTCAACGCCAGCGGAACCATGAGTTACCAGTTGTTGAAACCACTTCGGATATCCATTACAGGTGGTTACAGCAACAGGAAGCTTGAAGCCATTCAGCTATATCCATACACGGCTGTTGATCCTGCGTATATCGCCAGCATAGATGCCGATGCCCGTTCATCTTACATTACAGATAATAGCACAGAGGTGGTTAACCTTGAGCCCCAGCTTAACTTTGATAAAAAGATAGGTACGGGAAAATTGAATGCATTTATTGGCGGCTCTGTGCAGCAAACTATGCAAACAGGATTCGAGCTTAAAGCCAGCGGCTTCCTGGATGATGCGCTGATTGAAGATGTGAATTCCGCGGCCCTTATAGACGGGCAATCCAGCCAGTACAGCAAGTACCGTTATATGGCGGGCTTTGGCGGTGTGAATTATAATATCGACAATAAATATGTGCTCAATCTTATAGCACGCAGGGATGGCTCCAGCCGTTTTGGCCCAGGCAGGCAGTTCGGTAATTTTGGCGCGATCGGCGCAGCATGGCTTTTCACAGAAGAGAAATGGGTGAAGAGTAAATTGCCTTTTTTAAGCTTTGGAAAATTAAGACTGAGCTATGGTATAACAGGCAGTGATGCGATCCAGGACTATGGCTACCTGAGCCGCTTTACTTCCATGTCGGGACGCACTGCAGGTGTATACGACGGCACACGCGGACTGGAACCTGCGAACCTGATGAATCCTGATTTTGGATGGGAAACAAATAAGAAAGCGGACCTTGAACTTGACCTTGCTTTTCTTGATGGCGCTGTTCAATTTAATACCACTTATTATCGCAACAGATCAGGCAATCAACTGGTGGGTTATCCCTTACCTAATATGACAGGTTACAGCAGTGTGCAGGCCAACCTTCCCGCAACGGTACAAAACACAGGGCTGGAGCTGGAGCTTACCACAAGGAATATCAACAGCAAATCTTTTCAATGGACGTCTTCTTTTAATATCACACTTCCCCGCAATAAGCTGATTGCATTTCCTGACCTGGAAACTTCATCGTATGCAAACACTTATGTGGTTGGACAACCGCTTACCATCGTGAAGGCATTGATCGTGGCAACGGTAGATCCGAAAACAGGCGAACCTGTTTTTGCCGAAAAGACAGGAGAGACAATAGTTTTCAATATCGGAAAAAAATATTACGGAGGATTACAAAACAGTTTTCATTATAAGAACTTTCAGGTGGATGTCTTTTTCCAGTTTGCCAAGCAAACCGGGCGCTTCCGTCAGCTCAACGATGTAGAGATCGCACCACCGGGTTTTATGGCCAACATTCCTGCCTATTTGTATGAAGGCAGGTGGAAAGAACCGGGAAGTCAAACTGATATTAATAAGTTGACGCAAAGCACTACCAGTGAGGCTTACCAGGCAAGGATCAAAGGTCTTGATATCCGCAATTTCTCCGATATATCGTATGCGCGTCTCAAAAACGTATCGTTCAGTTATAGCCTTTCAAAGGATTGGCTGCAGCACATACACATGCAGAACATACGGTTCTATGTGAATGCACAGAACCTGCTAACCATTACCGGTTATAAAGGCATGGATCCTGAAAACCAGGGCTACGCACTTCCTCCATTAAAAGTAATTGTAATTGGCTGCAACATCAGCTTCTAAAAAACAGGATGACTATGAAATTATTATTCAGCTATATACTCTGCGCCACTGCATTTATACATGCGGTGTCCTGCAAAAAAATTGTTGAGATAGACGCTCCCAAAACTTCGCTCGTGGATAAAACAACTTTTGCCAATAATGTTACTGCAACAGCTGTGCTCACAGGTATTTATCAAAAGATGGCTACCAAAAGCGACTTCGCTGTATATACAGGAGGCATCAGTGCCATGGCGGGTTTGTCGGCCGATGAAATTAAAAATTATTCAACCGATGTCAGCCGCCAGGAATTTTATACCAATTCTTTGTCCATAGAAAACACGATGGTTAGGGATGCATGGAACCGTGCTTACAATTGCATTTACACAGCTAATATTGCATTGGAGGGCATACAGGAATCGGTTACGCTTAGCAGTGATGTACGAAATCAGTTGACGGGAGAAGCAAAGTTCGTTCGCGGCTTCATGTACTTTTATTTGGTTGGATTGTATGGCGATGTGCCATTGCTGCTGGGTTCTGACTACGAGAAAAATGCAAAGACGGGTCGCAGCAGTTCTGGGCTTGTGATGCAACAGGCTATTGCTGATCTTGTTGATGCCGAAAAAATGTTAAGCATAGAATATCGATCGGCAGGCAATGAAGCATCTACACAAAAAGTAAGACCCAATAAAGCAGCTGCTGCAGCCATGCTTGCACGCGCTTACCTTTATGCAGGCGAGTGGCAACAGGCAGAACAATTTGCAACCTTTGTTATGAGTAACACATTTTCTTACCGGCTCACAAGCCTGGATGAAGTGTTTAATACCAACAGTGATGAGGCCATCTGGCAGCTATACATGGATGCTTCCAACGGTGTTCGCATTTATGAATCACAAATGTATGACATGCGTTTCAGAGCGCCGGGTTCCGGCACAGAGCCTTATGGCCTGAGCACTTCACTCGTTACATCTTTTGAAACCGGTGATGAAAGACGTGTTCAATGGGTGGGACAAAAAACCTATAGCGGAACCAACTACTATTTTCCAGCCAAGTATAAAACATACCGCAATGATGGTAACCCGGAAGAATTTCTTACCGTATTGCGACTAGGGGAAATGTACCTGGTAAGGGCAGAGGCCCGCGCACAACAGGGAAAACTGAATGGTGCGGAAAGTGCAGAAGAAGACATCAATGCCATACGTGAACGTGCAGGATTGGCGCCCATACATCGCGCTACATTACCCGCTATAATGGAAGCCATTGAAAAGGAAAGGCGCAGCGAACTGTTTACCGAATGGGGGCACAGATGGCTGGATCTTAAACGCTGGAAAGGCTTATCCACAGCAGGCTCTCGCCTAGATGAAGTGATGAAGGATGAAGCCATGCTGAAAGGGGGAACATGGATGCCACAGAAATCCGTTTTTCCAATTCCCAATTATGATATACTTAAAAACCCGGCTTTGATACAGAATGATGGATATAAAAATTAACAGACATGAATAAACGATTTTATTTCGTAGCCCGATTGTTATTACTGACCACTGTCTTGCTTGCATGTAATAAAAAAAATGAAAACTCGGCAGGCGATAAAGAACAACAGGACGTTAAAACTGCGCTCGACATTGCTATCGGTGATTTCATGAGCAAATACCAGGTACCCGGTATGTCAGTGGCCGTTACCAAAGGTGAAAAATTAGTATTGGCGAAGGGATACGGTTATGCTGATGTGGAGGCAAAGGAAGAAGTAACTGCCAAAAGCCGTTTCCGATTGGCAAGCATATCCAAATCGATTACCAGTGTTGCCATTATGAAACTGGTGCAGGATGGAAAATTAAAAATGGATGATCATGTTTTTGGCGAAGGAAGTTTACTGGGCACTTCACTTGGCGCCAATCCTTATAATGATTGGATCAAAGCCATTACCGTGCGGCAGTTGCTTACACATACCGCGGGTGGCTGGGGAAATTCAGATAACGATCCCATGTTTCTCCATCCGGAAATGACTGCCCGTGATCTTATCGCCTGGACGTTGGATAATGCGCCGCTGCAAGCTGAGCCAGGCACTACATATAACTATTCCAATTTTGGCTACTGCATTCTGGGAAGAATCGTGGAAGAACTTAGTGGCTTGTCTTATGAAGCATATGTGCAAACAATACTATTACGTTCCTTTGGTGAATCAACGATGGTTGTCGGCGGCAATGACCTGGCCAGCAGAAAACAAGATGAAGTGAAGTATTACGGATTTGGTGAAAATCCATACAATTTTAACCTTGCGCGAATGGACTCGCATGGCGGGTGGATCGCATCGGCTACCGACCTTGCAAAGTTTATGGTGCATGTAGATGGCTTCCCACAAAAAGAAGATGTGCTGAATGCGGCGCAGCTGCAAGTGATGATCACGCCTTCGGGCCTTGGCGGCGATTATGCATGCGGCTGGGCCGTAAATAATTGGCTGGCGCCAAATAAAGGAAACTGGTGGCACAACGGCGCATTGCCCGGTGAGTCCAGCTTTATGTTACGCACCAGCACCGGTTTGAACATCGTTATCCTGGCCAATAGAAGAGCAGATGGTGATTACTTTGGCGACCTGGAAAAGCTGGTTTGGCTGATTGCTTCAGACCCTGGCATGACGTGGCCCGATGTTGATCTGTTTTAATTATTACAAAACCCAAATAAAGAATATAACATGAAATCATTTATGATGTTGATATTGGCCTTGCTGTCCTGTGCTTCGGCATTTTGCCAGCAGCAGGTTCGTATCATCGGAGAGGTTTTTGGTGAAACACATGGTTATGACATGATCTATGTATATGGCAAAGAAGTTAACAACGAATCTGTCAAATTACACAATGGACATTTTGAATTTACACTTCCCTATAAAAAGGGCATGGTGCCTATGTTTTACGCGAGTTACAGCCTGGAAGCAGGAGGGAATGGATATGTGCCTTTTCCCCTGGTAATAGACGGGCCGGGCACCGTGTGGTTGAAAAATGTGCAGATAGCCAAAGGCATGAACAGTGGCAAGTGGCATGGAATGGCCTCTGCAGAAACTTACCAGCAACTCGAAGATTCGCTCGATGTTTTGAATGCAGATACCGCATCTGTCGTTCGCTTGTTTAAAACTTATATCAAAAAATATCCCAACAATTATGCGACCGTATTTGCATTGAACAGAAAAGGTAAAGGCTTGCTCAATGAAAAGGCATTTACCCAACTGTATGATCTTTTAACTCCCGGTCAACGACAATCGCCAGCAGGGCAGGAGCTTAACACCTTCCTGGTTGCGCTCAGAAAAACGGCGATTGGTCAAAAGGTAGAAGACTTTACACTGCCTGACCAATATGGAGAAATGCAGCCATTTAGTCGCTTCAGGGGAAAGTATGTACTCATTGATTTTTGGGCCAGTTGGTGCGGCCCATGCAAAGCCTCTTTTACAAAAATGAAAGCAATGTATGATAGCCTGCAGGGAAAGCCTTTTGAGATTTACAGCATTTCCATAGACAAGAATCGCCAGGCGTGGATAAATGAATTGGAAAGGCAACAACTACCCTGGAAGCAAGGCTGGGATGATCATCATTTGGCTAATAATTATTTTTCAGTGTATGCAGTGCCGTCCCTGTATCTTATTGGCCCTGATGGTAAAGTACTGATGAGAGAAACCGGGTTTGATGCAAAGGAGCAGGGTATTCTTGATAAATTATTTAGTAAGGGTATCGATTGACTTACACGCCCTATTAGCATTGGATAGAATATCGTATGCTGGCGTCCGATCCGGAATAGTTTGACTTCCTCATTGATATAATCCACTTTCTGCATTGCGAAGGATTGAACACTTGAGCCTAAAATGCCGGGTGGTTGTTTATGCTCGTCTCCACAAATGTAATAGCTGATGCCGTCCCATTTTAAACGTCTTATGAATAAAAGAAGATTAAAAAAAGATGGTATAGCTGTTCCGCTATACCATCTGCATTGTTAGAAAGCTATCCGGGCCTTCAGTGAACTGGTAAGCAAAAGGCGACCAACATTACTGTCGGTCAACCTTTTTATATTTATTGAAATCCTGTCATGGATTAATCGGATCAATTGGTTGTCCATCCAATGATTCCGCAATGGAGAGTATACCGTAAGCGGAATTTAACACGCAGGATGATATTACGCCTATTGCCTGAGCCGGCCCTTTGGCAAAGTTTATTACTAATGATAATGGACCTGTAATATTAAATGCTGTATTGGCCGCGATGTCGATGATATCGTTTTTCCAATGTTTGGAATTGATATAAGCAAACACTACAGGAAACTCCCATGCAAAGCCAAGGATGGCATCAAGAACCGGCCCCACAAATGCATAACCTGTTTTTCCTGATTTTAAAGTGCCAGGATCATCGGGAGCAGGAGGTACGCCGTTGTTGTTTTGTGGCGAACCTGTTACCCGTGCATCATAAAGCGCCTTCAGTAATCCGAGGCCAGCACAGGCCGCGTTCATAATGCCATACCACATGTCGATGCCGCTTGTGCAAGCTATGCCAGGAATATTTCCAACAATGTCCGGTCCTATGTATGGCATATAAAATATGGCGCCTAACCAGCCTACTACTTTGCTTTCCGCGAGTGTCGGACTGAGTGCTTTTGCTGCTGTAAGTATGGAGATAGCGCCGCCACCAGCGAAAGCCATAACGTTTCCTGCAAAAAATAACTTGTACCATCTGTCGTTCAGCTCCGGAACAAGAACTGTGTCGCCTGCCGGGCCTGAAGTTGTCTGCAATGTTGCCACTGTAGGGTTATCTACACACAACGCTGAAAAGCTTTCAAAGTCAGTAGCTCCTAAAAGATCTATGGTATCCTGATCATCGTCAGGAAAGGGCGCTGCGCCTTTGTTCGCAAGCTTATACATTACCGTTGTAGGTATTGCGCATATCAGGCACATAAGGTCAAGCAATGTTAAAGGAGAGCCAACGAAGCGTTCATATAAAGTTGAAATCACAGGTATCTTCAGTGTGTTGGATTGCAATTCATCCATCATATCCTTCACCGCTATTTCTACCAAATTCAGGAATGCGATCAACACATTTTCAATAGAAAGCAAAATGCCGGTGGCAAAAGTGACAGATACCTGCTGCAACAGTTCCAGCACAGTCAGGTTTTCGATGTTTTCGAATATGTCGCCCAATTGTTCAACAGTTTCAATAAATATGTCGCCTTCGTTTTCAATTGCTGTAATAAGCGTTTGTAAGGAAGAAGAACAATCGTTTGACGCAAGCGCTACAGTAGTATTGCTGGCATTATTCTTCATATGGTGGTGACCCCAGTTCGATTGCGGCGAATGCTGACCCGAACTCGTGTTATTAGCGGGATCTGCACTCTGGCTCTGCGGGCCTTCGGAAGGCACGTTTGCCCATCCATCCATTTGTGCAATCACTTTGTCTCCAAATCCGGTAATAGCTGTTTTATAATTGTCGATACCTTTGATGGCGTAATCTGAATAGAGAACAAAGAGCTTTTTTATCATCTTGTGTGTTGAAATAAAATCGCTCCACGCAAAAATGCTTCCTATCCATTTCACAAGGTCTGCAAAAGCTGTTTTAATCGCGTTTAAGGCCGTGTGTATAGCATTTGCGATATCGTTCAAACATTTTACCAGGCAGTGATAAATATCGTCGCCGATGGTCATCAAACAATCCAAACCATCTTCACCAACCTGCACCACCAGTTTCACCAGTTTGTGTGCTTCGCTTTTCATCCATTTAAACAAATGGCCGGCTTTGGCTTCAAGCCAATTGCTGCCACTCAGCACTACGCCATTTTTTGTAGTGATGGAAAGGCTATTGTCTGCATTTAGCGTAACACCCATTTCTTTCATGGCTTCTATGCCCTGGTAGTGTTTCGAGTTTTCACCAAACGTGCAACCCCATATCTGGTTCTTGTTTGGATCAAAGCGCATATGTTTTCCCTGGCGACCCAGCTTCGCAACTTTCTGAACAGCCTGAACACCTTGCACAGCCTGCACCGCAGAAACACCTGGTGTGGGCCATGATCCCTGATCAGCAGTAAGGCCGTCTGCATTTACTTTTGAATTTTGTTGTGAGAAAGAATAGATGTTATTGGAGGCCGTTGTTTGCGCATCCGTATCACCGCTAACGGAGGGGTCCGATATCAACGGAGTAGATTTCCCCATTTCGTCTGTCACGTTTACGTTAACGTGGTTACCCGTACCATCAGGAACCTGTTTGGCAATAGCCGCGTTGGTTACAGCGATCGGGTTGATCACTTCGGAATACCACTGTTTACTGGTTGGATCCTGCACCGCAATATTGTAACAAATACCACCAATGGTATCTACTGGTTGCATGATATTAACGATGCCTGATTCATCCGCGGTTGTTTGCAATGGGCCATCAAATGAAAGCTGGCTGTACACATTGTTCACATATACGCTACATGGACTCGATGCCCAGATAGAAACAGGAATGTATGGCACCACCATGTTGTTCACATCTGTAATGCGTATATGCGAAGTATAGCTGGTGGTTTCATAAGGTGGAACCGCGTTCGCATCAAGTGGTTCAGATAACAGGTAGCGTTCCTGCCATGCCGTTGTAATAGGGTCCTGGAACAATTGTACGAGTTCGCCGCCATTGTCTGTTGTATGCGCAAAGATCACGCTACAGCTGCCATATGCATTGCCCTCTCCGCTGATGGAATTCGTAGTGCTGTACTTATTGTGAATGAATGAAGCAGAATCTTCCACGTTAAACAAGATAGGAACAGGAATGCTCCATGCATTGATATTTGTTTCCTGACCCGCTACACACTCCATCACAAATAACAGTGAGGTAGTAGGAGCATCAGGATTCACACTTTGTCCCCACAGTACAATATTACCATTCCAGTTGTTTACAGTAAGGCTTTGAATGTTTTGAAAAAGATCATGTGTATAGATCTGTGTAAGCGTTGGCAACACATCGTTCACTTCTATTTGCGCTGCATTGGGTGCAAAGTACAATGCACCGTTGGAGGCAAAGAACAGGTCGGTGAAAGGCGCCTTTGCTACAGACAGCGCCATGGCCATATGGTTCACATCTACAGATACCTTTGTTAAATCAAAATCAGTGGTAGGAGGTGCACCGCCAGGATCACCCTGGTTAAATAAGGGTGCATATACCAGCTGAGCATTGCTGCCTACTGTACACAATGTATACACGCCATTGGTGCCCTGATCTACCGGTCCGCAACCAACGATACTGGTAACGGGTCCTGCCTGCGCACTTACGGGCAAGCCGTGCTGTATCCAGAACGAGCCTGTTACACCTTGCGAAGGGTCAATGGCATACCTGGTAAGGGTTTGAGCAACAGGATCGGTTATGATATCTACAAAGATGAATTGATTATTACCATAGCTGGCAACAATGACATCATTGAAAGGATCGAACGCATATTTTGCATTATCAGGATCATCAAACGCAATTTTCTGAAACCGCGGTGCATACGTTGACCAATCTGTGGCCGTGTTATTAAGCGATAAATATAACCAGTCCTGGTTATCAGCCGTTACCACCAGCGCTATATCAACGGCGCCCGTAGCAGGATCCTGACCTACATCAAATGTTTTGGCAACAATTGATTGTCCGCCAAAATCCTGGTTGGAGATGATTGTGTTCAAATTAACCTGCACCCAACCATGTGTATCGCCTGGTGTTTCTGCCGTGCAGTTAAATACGTGGTTGGAATCAATAGCGAAAACAAGTGCGTTTCCGGCTGTTGTTTGCAGCGCTTCAAATTCCAGATCCGGCGCCAGCACTGCAGAGGCCTTCTGATTGGCCATAAGTTCTGTTTCGTTAATAATGTTCATGATTTAAATTTTTTAGTTGGTATGCAGATGATTGTATCTGCATACCATATTGATGGAATATTATTTTGTTGTGGAAGCAAATACTATTTAAAGCTTTGTTATCCTGTCTTACTTAAGCCTGGTTGTTATATGTGAAACTTATGGTAAGATCATTGCCGCTATTGAATTTCGCGGTGTTGAAAGTGAATGTTGTTCCGCCCGGAAAGAAGATCTGCTGCGACGTGCCAAGTGGCATAGGTGAAAGATCTGTTGGGCCGAATTCACAAACACTCTTCGTCAGCGCTCTGTCAAATGAATTGTTTTCATCGCCTGTAAGGCCAGGCAAGGTTGGCGGTTCGAAAGAAGGCGGATTGTTGCTGACCAACTGAAGGTCAAGCGTACCGTTGGCCTGCACTATGATTGAGTACACATCTTTGTACACGTTCTGAATAGGAATGCCACTTGAGAAGCTGCCACGAACATTGGAATAGTAGGAAAGTTCTACTGACTGATTCACCGTGATGGATGAAACGCCGCTGATCAGAACGGTCGTATTGTAAATGAGTTCAATCTGCACATAATCGCTTGTATTTACAGCACCGTAGCCTGTTTTACTTACCTTGTAATTATACTGTAGCAAGTTGCCATTGCTGTTATCTGAAGTAATGGATGAACTTGTTAATACACCGTTCCTGGTCATATCGAAGCTCCATGAATCCGAACCACCGGCATTGCTGCAATTGATTTGCGGCACCCACAAATTGCCATCAATAAAAGGCCTGATCTGTCCATCAAGCACCTTTGCCAATGCGTATTTGCTGATGGCCATAGCTCCATTGTAATTAGCCGCATCATCATCTGTATCGAGCCAGTTCCATGGAAGCTGTACTGAAGTTGCGGGTGCATTATTATTTATTGAACAGAAATAGTTTAAAGTGGATAGGTTCAATTGGTCCTTGGTTGGTGCACTTACAGGATTGCCGTTTGCATCTACAAACGCATTGATATAGTATTCCAGGCTGGTTGGGTTTACGGTTACCTCGTTCCAATTGCCGGTCTGCTGTATGCTGTAGGTAAGTGGTTTCATCATGGATGTTACAGCTGCTTTATACGCCGCCAGGAAAGAACTCGCTTTCTCATTATACACCATGCCGGTGTTCGACATAAAAGGCAGTAGTGAAATACCCCAGGAAACAGATGCCTTATCCAACCCCAGTATCAGGTTTTGAAAAGCAAAAGAAATGTTCTGGGCGCTTAATGCCGCCGCCTGTATCATCAGGTCCTGTGGCAGCGTTGTATCAGAAGGATTGTAAGCTACCTGTTGCAGCTCCAGCGGAACAATAACGTTGAATTGTACAAGCTGCGACTTAGGTGTGTTAGGTTGTGTTGATTGTGTAAAGTTTACAAATGTGTTGTTGTCTGCATCATAAAAAGCAGCCTGGAAGGCGTTACAGACAAGCGTGTAATACAACGTGTGCTGTGGGTTGTACACATTTTCCTCTATAAAAGTTACATAAGAGTAATCATATTCGGGAAACACAGTTGTACTTGGGTCACCCGGTGTAAACATGAATGCATAAACGTCGGCGTTCATACATGCCTGTACGTCTGCGGGCATGGTTCCGGTACCGTTCCACGCGGTTACAAATAAAGGGTCTATGTTATTGGTAAGTTCCAATGCCTCTTGCCTTGATATCTGCATGCCATGTGTATAGTAAACCTGCTGTGGCCATATTTCGCCATACTTCGCGGCGTTGGAATAATAATCTTTCAGAATTCCATTAACGGCTCTTTGTGAAACCCCTAATACAAGATCGAGATTAAGGTTGGTGATGTTTGATTGCGCAATGCTCATAAAATTGTTTTTTGTTTTATTTAAATGTTTGTTTAAGCTTTTTTATAGTGCATTTAATATGTCAACGGACAACAGCATGCCTGTTCAGGCAACACACAGTTGCTGACAGATAAGTTGTTTTAAACTTTTTAGCCGGAAAATTGATTGCCTATTTGCTGCACCTGCTGAATAATAATATCAGCCATATGCAACGCAAATGCGTAACAATTATGAAAACTTTCAGCAGGGGAGAAGGAACATTTTGTTCCTCAGAGCAGTACAAAAAATGATGGTAATCGTGCGTTACATCTTGCGCGCCTTATCACCATTGTCAGTTATTATTTGCAGTTTGGAGAATAGATTGTAACTGATCATTGTAGTGCAAATGTAGGCAGCGCGCAGGCATGCGTCAATAGCTAAAATAGGCTATTGGGTAAAGTTGTCTTGTGCGTGTTTGCTGACGCTTGCATTTTGTCTTTCGGCAATGTTACCCGCCTTTGCTGTAAACAAAACCATTTGTTGTTATAGGATAGTTAGCGCATTGCTCGGTATCTGACTACCTGTTTCAGTAGATGAATGATAATATGGCCGATGACTTTTATGTCCAGGAAATTATTAGCGCTCTTAAGCTGCGCATTATTAATTGGAGAAACAAAGGAGTGTGGCAAAAATAATATATCGGCTAGCTGCTTAGTGGAATGAATTAATTTAATAAAGTTCTTTATAAAGGTGCAGTGAGTAAATATATCCGTCCAAACAAAATGATTTTTACAGAATATTGATATAGGTAGAATTATAAGGGCTGTTTCGAATCCTGCCACACCGGTGTAACTATCGTTAATTGACAGATCAAAAAACAACAGTGTGACCTTTATGGAAACGTTGGACTTTATATTGTATTGCCTTCATTGCTATTGCTATTTGAAGTATGAATAGGCTTATATATTGCTTTCTCAAAACAATACAGGTGCAGCATATATCCACGACAATTCAAAAAACTAAGTTTGCTCCACAACCGGGCGATTATTCAATACGATAACTTCCGCCGGCGCTACTTCTCTAATGCTTATAAAAGCTGTTCCATCTTTGAATTGAACTGGCACTCTGTCACCGCGACGAAGCGTTCCCTGGTAGGAAGCGCCTGCTATAACCTCTGCTGTATTTATGATTACCTCGAAGAACGCATCTTCATTTTTATTTAGGAGACTGTCAACGACAATATCACCTCCACGGCTATCTGTTGTGTGTCCATTAATAACGCAGAGACTTTCTTCTTCGTCGAGTAACCGGGACCAAGCAATTAATTCACCGGCATCAGGTAGTGCAAATGGAGAAAAAAAGTTGGAAATTTGTCTTTGGTACTGCCTGCCATATCGTAGGACTGGAAAGTCCGACCGGACCTTGGCTAACGAAGCAATTCTTAGATACACTTCATGCTTGTTATCAAAAAAATGGGCGCCTACTGAGCCAAAGGCGCCAAAGCCCGGTAGGTCCTCGTCCAGCAAACCATCCGCTCCGCGAATGCCACTAGCCAACGGATGCCCGCCACCAAACATCGTTTCCCTCAAAAATCTATCTTGCACACCAAAATCGGTTAACCATTTGCGTTCTGACTCTTCGGGTCCGGCAAATGCTTGTTCTGTTCCATAATAAATACAGGGGATTCCTAAGCTGAAAAACTGTATGGCCACTCCGGCAACTATCTGGTGAATTGGTTTTGCATCTGTTGAAAACCGAAGCTTGTCGCCATATACGTGGTCGTGGTCGTCTAAAATCGTAACATGCCTCAACCCTGAATTTCTATGTGTTCCAAGTTCAGGCAACCACTGTTTGATGATGCTAAAATAGCTTTCCGGTGCCATCAATCCCTTTGCAACGTTATGAAGAATAGGCCTGGTTTCACCGATATCCAAGGTTGCACTTAAATTTGATCCGAGCACTTCTATATAGCGGAGCGCATTGGCATCAGGACCCGCCACTTCGCCCACAATGAAAAAGTTGGTTTTCCCTAAGCTGGTGGCGTACTCTTTAATGGCATTGCAAAAAATGCCAGCCACTTCCTGAGAAACATGTTTCAGCGTATCTATTCGAAACCCGTCACAATCTGTTAAGGCGATCCAATATTTATAACAGCGTATTAAGCTTGAAAGTGTATTGTTATCGTCATGATTGAAATCGCGAAACGACCCCGGAAAGTCTGAGCGTTTACTTTGCGAGTGCGGATCGTCAATGTCATTATCAACTAAGTTGCCCGTGCCGGCCCTCGTATATGCTTCTTCTTTTTGAAGTTCGGCCGGCCATATGGCATCATCTGCTGTAAGTGTTCCACTTGCCAGATCTCCATCCGACGCAAGCCAGTTACCGAAAGGATGGTAATTGGGCCATTCCAAATAAGGGGGATCTGCTTCATTATTTTCGTAGTTCCAATTGTGAGCTGAATGGTTAAAAATAACATCTAGAATAATTCGGAGGTGTCTATTGTGGGCTTCTTTTATCAGGTTAACCAAATCATTCCTGTCACCAAATCTTTTGTCAACATCCAAAAAATCCTGGATGGCATAACCGTGGTAGGTATTAAGATGTATACGTTGTTTAAAGATTGGACCGACCCATATCGCTGTAGCTCCAAGCTCCTTTAGATAGCTGAGTTTTGAGATGATGCCCTTAATTGTTCCACCCTGAAAGCGATCGCCTCCGGATTCCTGCCATTTGGACCAACTGAATCCTTGAGGTCTAAAGGCATTTGGATCTGAATTGTCATATAGTTGTCTCAAGTTTTCTTTTCCATCACTAAATCGATCCGGCAACAGGAAATATAGTATCTCATCTCTCCAATCTGTCGGCGATGGAAAGTACTGTTGCCGGCCGGGCATAGACAAGCCTGAGATATTGTCCGGTCTATTTGAGTTAAGATTGTTGGTTGTAAACGACATTTGTATTCTTTAGGAGGTTATACTTTTTTGACGGAAAAAATTTTATCCTGCGGTTTGCTAGGTGGATGGGTTCCTCATCAAACCATTAAATAGTAACACGACAATATTAGATATCAAGTCCATCAACTAACAGGACGAAATTTTTGCTTTTTGCACAATCCAAAACAGCCATACCAGAAAACTCTTGACTTCAGGTAATAATTTTTTTTACAAGTCAAATAGCAATTGTTTTAAGATTTTTGTTGCCGATAAAATTTGGCTGGCGCACCGTCGAAGTAGCGTTTTACAGAAGGAGTGGAGTCGTACTGAGATGTGTAATAAACCTAGTAAAAAAAGTTAGCATTTAAAAGGTAAGTGATAAAATTTTTTATATAAATTGATGCAAGAATCGCTAAATACTCTGCTAGTAAGGCAATAGGAAACGGCAAAGCGCTGGACCACTAAACATACGTTAAACACTCGTATGCCTTTTTCTTTTTCGGCAATATTAAGTTTGATATAAAGGAAGAAGACCATCTCGGTAACCTATAGCTGCTGCCATAACAACCAAAGCAAAACCAATCCCCCTTGTTGCCTGATCCACATTCTAATTGATTGCACGGCAGCGGTAAGGTGGTTTCTGACAGTGTTTTCTGAGAGCCCTAATTTTTGTGCAATCTCGGTTCTGCTAAGTTGTTCTTCTTTTGCTAGCCTGTAAATAAGCTGTTGCTGCTTTGGCAATTTTATGATCGCCTTTTCTAAAAGTTGTTGGCTTTCCTGGAGGTAAATGTTGTCTTGAAAAATATGGTTATCGTGCAAACTTTTCGACCACTGTTCGCGTTTGCTTTGTTCATTGGATTTTTGTCTAAGAGCGGTAAGAGCGAGATTTTTCGACATAATAAATAGATAGCCGTCCGGATTTTCAATTTTTTCCAGTTTTTCCCGGCGCTCCCAGATGCGTAAAAAGACCTCCTGCGTCAGTTCCTCTGTCTCAACCTCGCTTTCAAGTATAAGAAAGATAAATTGGTACACCTTATGCCGATAACGATCAAAAACTTTGCGAAAGGCTGGTTCACTTCCCTTTGCGATAAGCACAAATAAATCAGTTAGTAGAATTTCATTTCCTCCTGACGCTGACACTGGTATGAAAGGCAGATTATCCACTAGCTAAAATTACAAAATTAACAGCATATTATTATTGGCATGTTACATTTTAGCATATTCTACGCGCCGGTGTCATACCAGACAAAAAAGTTGAACAACGCCTTAGTTGGAGGTCAGTAGAATTTTAGATAAACAGATGCCGATATTCAGTGATCGCCTGCTCTATGCTGTTACGAAAAAAAAACTTTCGGGCAAACTGGTACAAGCCCTTGCTTTTATAGTCTTAATATATTGAGGAGAAAGTAACACTAATTTAATCTCATATAAAATGCCAATAGATTTTCAACGGTTATATACCCTTCGGGATAAATACAACAATCAAGCATGCAGTGAGAAAGAGTTAAAGGAGCTTGACGAACTGCTTGAGGTTAATTGGCAATTACTAAATAGTAACGATATAGAGCAGGATAAAGTTGATTGGGAACGCATGTATCGTCAAATCATTAGCAAATCGCAAACACCTGTGGTTCACTTTTTCAGACGGCGGCTACGCATAATAGCAGCTGCATGTATACTGGGAGTTTTGGGTATTGCAGGATTGCTGTACAGAAATGGCCTGCAACAAAAAACGACAAAGGTGATCGCAAAAGATATTGTGGCTCCTGATCGTAACAGGGCAACAATTACCCTGGCCGGCGGCAATACTGTGCGCTTAGCCGATGTGGATACCGGGATAGTAGCAACGCAGGAGCACGTGCAAATAAAAAAAATGAACGATGGCCAAATAACTTACGCCGGAAGTACTGCATCTCAACTTTATAATACGCTTCATAACCCCCGGGGCAGCCGCGTTGTTGAAATTACCCTGGGCGACGGCACTCGTGCATGGTTAAATGCGGCGTCATCACTTTCCTATCCTGCTGCCTTTGCAGCTGGCAGCAGAAAGGTTGAAGTAGAAGGCGAAGTGTATTTTGAAGTAGCACACGATGTCATGAAGCCTTTTGTTGTAGCGACTGGAAGTACTTCCATCATTGTTCTGGGTACCCGCTTTAATATAAACACTTTTGATGACAATGGATCCCCTGCTAAGGTTACTCTTTTGCAAGGGCGTGTAAAGGTAGTCAGAGGTGCTGATTCCGCAGTCTTAAAACCACTGGAGCAAGCGCAAGTGAGAGATAGCAGTTTCACTGTTATTCGGGGTGTCGATGGCAGTGCGGTCCTGGCCTGGAAAACCGGGTTATTCAATTTCGAACAGGTCGATCTCAAAACCGTATTGGCTGAACTAAGTCGTTGGTACGATATAGATATTGCTTATGAAGGTAATGTTGCCAGCAGGGTTTTTCATGGTAAAATGAGCAGAGAACTTAGTTTGACGCAGGTTCTGATCATACTGAAAGAAATGGATGTGAAATTTAGAATGGAGGGGCGAAAACTCGTGGTGACACAATAACCATGGAGAGAAAATGTTGAACAAGGCTTTGATATAATAAAAACCGTTACGGGTTGTAGCCGCAACGGTGAGATGTTAGCAATTATACAATTAGCCGGTCCTGGCAGACTGCTTAGTAATAATCACCAAACAACAAATTTATGAGAAAGATTGAAACGCCGACGCAAAAAGGGCGGTATCGATGTAATGCTGGCCCATACCTAATGCTGCTTCGCATGGGTCTGCTATTCATTTTACTACAGGTATCAGACAGTGTCTTTTCACAAAAAGTAACATTTACAGGTAAAAAAGTAGCGCTTGTAAAGGTATTCAATGCGGTAGAAAAACAAACGGGATATGTGTTCTTCTTTGACGAAGCCATAAGCGATGCATTACCAGTTTCCGTACAAGCTGATAATATGCCGCTTGATACTTTTTTGACAACCATATTCAGAGATCAGCCGTTAAAATTTTTACTGCAGGGCAAAACTGTGGTTGTATCCCGCAAACAACCAATCAAGGGTCTGGGCACACCGCCTGCGAACAATGTCATGCCCGGTGCGGATGATAGGACTTCTCCACTATTTCAAATTACGGGAATGGTATTTAGTGACAAAGGTGGACCGTTATCGGGGGCTACGGTACATGTTAAAGGAACTTCTCACAATACAATGACCGATGCCAAAGGCGTATTTGTTATAAAGGATGCAACTGCTGGCGCTGTATTGGAAGTCAGCTTCATAGGGTACGAAACGCAGGAGCAAATCGCGAAGCCCGGTTCGGTTGTCATCGCGCTTACTCCCTCTCATTCCAAACTCGATGAGGTGCAGATAATCGCTTATGGTAAAACCACAGCGCGGCTCAGTACAGGCAATGTTGCCACTGTAAAGGCGGAGGATATTGAAAAGACTGCTGCCCCTAATGTATTACAAGCTTTACAAGGTTATATACCCGGATTGACTATTACGCAGGCCGGTTCCAATGCCAGCGCTGCTTACAATATTAATCTTCGGGGTTACCGGTCGGTGCAATCCAATCCTTTATCACAAAGTTTAAGTGCTATTAACACACCTCTTATTGTCATAGACGGATTTCCTCTTTCTACCGGGGTGTCAAACGACGATATTGGTGGTTTGATGCCGCCTGGCAGCGCCAAGCCGGGATACCTTTCTGGCTTCAGCCCACTTTTTAACATTAACCCTAACGATATTGAGAGCGTGACGGTATTAAAAGATGCCGATGCAACCGCACTGTATGGCTCTATGGGAGCAAATGGGGTCTTATTGATAAATACCAAAAAATCCAAAAGCTCTAAAATGACGGCCTCGGCAAGCGTGAATTATGGTTTTACACAAACGATCAATAATCTCACGCTCCTCAACACGCAGCAATATCTTTCAATGCGACGTGAGGCATTTGCCAACGACGCACTTACTCCCAATAATACCTCAGCGTATGACTTACTTGTATGGGACACTACCCGTTACACGGACTGGCAGAAACAATTAATAGGCACAAAGCCTACCATAGATGTAAACATGAATGTAAGTGGGGGACAGGCCAATACTACATACAGGTTAAGTGCGGGTTATTTTAAAGATATGGCGGGAATACCGGGTGCGCCCGATGGTTTTGTAAAAGGTTCTTCGGAAAGCAGGGTAACCTTTAATCTGACTACTTCTACGCAATCAACCAATGCGCGGCTTAAGATTAGTTCCAATGTAGCTTTCACAAACAGTCTCTCCACCTTGCCCAATGTAAATCTTGAAACACTTATTTACCTGGCACCGGACGCCCCGGCGCTTTTCACGCAGGATGGAAAAATAAACTGGGATGAATGGCGGGCGGCGGGTTCTACTGCTTTGTCCAATTCAGTCGGGGCATTGGCAAACCCCACACGAAACGACGCCAAGAACTGGCGGTTGGCAACAAATATTTCCTATCAGCTTATGCCCGGACTATTGTTTAGTTTGCGTGGCGGGTATGACATCACTCAGATTGACGGATATGTTGTAAGCTCATCCCGTGCCTCCACTGACCCATTACTGGCTGCAACACGGCGTACAACGTTTGGCAATAATAATTTTTCATCCCTGAGTGTTGAACCTACCCTTACTTATGCTTGGTCCAGGGGTGCACACAATCTTTCCTTTCTGGCTGGTAGTAATTATAACAACAATAACAGGGAAGTCGAAACTTTGTCAGGTGAGGGATGGTTGTCTGATGAATTGCAAACCAATGTTACGGGTGCGACTTCTATTACCGGGACTGTCAATTATAGTCAAATTAAATTTCTCTCATTTTATGGAAGGGTCAACTACAATTTTTCCGATAAGTATATTCTTAACGTTAATGGACGCAGGGACGGCTCAAGTAATTTTGGCCCCGGGAATAAATACGGAAATTTTGGCTCAATAGGTGGTGCGTGGATTTTCTCAAAAGAATCGTGGCTGCAATCCCTGATTCAATCGGGGGTAATGAGTTTTGGTAAATTAAGGGGTAGCTATGGAATCACCGGGTCTCCGGTAAGCAGCCCTTATTCATATCTTTCCACCTATAATACCCCTAGCTATGCAAGGTACCAGAGCGCGCCCACTTACATCATTACCCGCCCAGCCAATCCTAATGTACACTGGTCCCAGACAAAGAAAGAAGAGCTGGGAATGGATCTTGGTTTCCTTAAGGACAGGTTGTTGGTTACGGTTTCTGCCTATCAGGATTTTACCACAGATCAGGTGACTTTTAGCCCGCTGTCTGCTACGACAGGGTTTTCATCTGCCCTGTTTAATCTTGGCGCTACTGTTCGCAACAGGGGAGTAGAAACATCTATTACTTATCGGTCCGGTTCTTCCCAGAAGTTAAGATGGTCGGCTGGTATAAACTTTAGCCGTAACAATAACAAGCTGATAGATTTCCCTAATATCGAAAAGTCAATATATGCCCTTTTATATAAAGTAGGCGAAAGCCTTAGCAGAACGTCGATTTATAATTCTTTCATAGATCCGAAAACAGGGCTCTATCCTGCACCTACGTCGCTGGTACAGGATTATTACACCGTTGATCCGCCTCTTACCATTGGCTCGCAATTACAAGTAGCCTACAAAGGCTTCAGTATTAGTGCCAATTTTACCGCTGCAAAACAAACTGGCCTGCAGGGATACAAAGTTACCGGTATGCCCGGAAGCATATCCTCGGGCAGGGGAAACCAGCCAGTGGATGTGTTGGGGCGCTGGCAAAAACCGGACGATAAAAGCTTTATACCTCGTTTTACTACTACCAGCTCAGGTGAATATGCTTACCAGACAAGAGCTTTTTATGGAGATGCTTCTTACGTGGCTCTTAAAAATGCAGTGCTCTCCTATAGCATTCCCCAAAAGCTGCTCAAAAAAACCGGAATTGAAAACTTGTCATTTTCCATTCGGGCCGATAATATTTTTTTTCTCTCCAATTATATAGGTTCCAATCCCGAAGTGCCCTCAAGCAATCTGCAATTGTTGCGAAGAAGGGTGAATATCGGGCTTAATCTTACTTTTTAAATGTAAAAAAATACGAATGAAAATAAGAGTTAATCATATACACATGGCATCTCTGGCGATATTGACGCTCATCGCGCTTGGTGGCACGGGGTGCAAAAAACTGCTAGAGGTTGATAAACCCGCCAACGAAATATTAATAACCAATGCCTTTAATGATAGCACATCTGCTGTAGCGGCAGTGACCGGAATTTACAGTATGATGATGAATTCAAACAGCTATTTCGAGTGGGGCGGCATTTCTCTAAATACAGCTAAGAGTGCCGATGATGTATTGCCTGTACAAACCGGGCCGGACGGCTTTTCACTTGACTCCCTCACTTCTTTAGATCTCAATGTAGCCAATATGTGGGAAGCTGCATACAGGACCTTGTTGTTTGTAAATACTGCTTTGGAACAATTAAATGGTAACCCATCCATAAGCAGCGATTTAAAAAATCAGTTATTGGGTGAATGTTACTTTTTGCGTGCCTTTACCAATTTCAACCTCGTAAATCTTTGGGGCGACGCCACTGCTGTGGCAAGCAGTTCGGATTTCGTTAAAAACAATTCGGTACCAAGTGCCGGTTCGGAAATTGTATATAGCCAGATCATTAATGACCTGAAGCAATCGCAAAATCTGCTTACCGATGTTTATCCTGCAGGTAACGCGACGCTCAGATCACGGCCCAACATAATGGCAGCTAACGCTCTATTGGCAAGGGTTTACCTGTATAGGAAGCAGTACAGCGATGCTATTGTTGAAAGTGATAAGGTCATTAATGCTAAATTGACAAATGGGACAAACGTGTATAGTTTGCCTGGCCCGGCTTCTGCATTTTTGCAGGGGAGCAATGAAACGATCTGGTCTATACAAACACTTACCACCTCTACCGTTGCACCTACACCCGATGGAGATGCTTTTGTATCCTATCTTCCATCGTTGCTGCCTCCCAAAAATGAATTGACAAAGGGATTGGCAAATTCGTTTGAAACAGGTGACCTGCGAAAATCCAATTGGACACAATCGAATACCCTACAGGGTACCACCTACGTTGTTGCTACAAAGTATAAAAAAAATCTGATCAACACCGCTGCCGCAGAAAACTATATAGTGCTGCGCCTTGCTGAACAATACTTAATCCAAGCTGAGGCATATTGCAACCTTGGTGATTTTTACAATGCTGTTTTCAATCTTAATAAAATCAGGTCCAGGGCCGGACTGCCGGCATTAGATGTTCCCACTGATGCAACTGCATGCATGGCCGCTATTGAACAGGAACGTCGTGTGGAGTTGTTTGCAGAATGGGGGCACCGCTGGTTCGATCTTAAAAGATGGCCGGCTGTTGGTCAAGGCGCGACAAGCAGGGCAGATGAGGTACTAAAAGTATTAAAGCCCGCCTGGAAGCCGAATCAGGAGCTGTACCCGGTGCCTTATCAGCAAATAATTTATAACTCAAAATTGGTTCAAAACCCAGGGTATTAGTATCGGGGATCTATGCGTGGCATTGTTCGATAAAATATTCATGAACCTGTTCTCTAATTTAGGCCGCCAGGGGATAGTATATTTTTTTCTGAAGCAGCCATTTTCTATTTCCTGACAGAACCTATACAATAAACGGTAATAATAAATAAGCAATGAAACGTTTTTTTGTAATTGTGCTTTTACTGATTGAATGCAGCCTGCTAAAGGCGCAAAGAACCAGGCTACGGCCATACGCATCAGTTGTTACTGCTGGTGTTAAAACGTACAAAGGGCTTTTTACAGTGCACACAATAAAAGATTCTTGTTTTTGGGAGGTGCCTGATTCTTTGCTCGGTCGTGAAATGATGATGATAAGTCAGGCGGTTGTCACGCCTGCCGGAAGCGGCAAAGCGCCCTCAGTAAGTCTGTTGCAGAGCAAGCTGGCGGGAGAAACATTGTCAAACGATGCTGTTTATTTTGGCATTGGTCCCGATAGTGCCCTTAATATTTACAAAGGCGGCGCACATGATTTGGCGGAAACCGGCAGCAGCCTCGCTGGAATTATAACCCGGTCCGCGGTCAGCGTTATCACTGCAAGCCTTCCCATCTTAGCGAGAACGCCGGAGGGAACCGGTTATGTGGTAGATGCTACTGCATTTATAAAAGCCGGCAAGCCAGGTGTGCAACAGACTACCAGTATCGACCATATAAGAGCTTTTCCCAATAATATGGAATTTGGAATGTATAAGGCGGAAGGCAATACTGCCACAAGTCAGGAGGTTTCATATACCAATTTCTCTTTTGTTGCATTGCCCAAAATACCGATGCAACCGCGGCTAATGGATAAAAGGGTGGGATTTTTCAGTGAAGGCAGTGGCTTTACGTACTTTTCCGACAACCAGCAAAAGGTAGACCAATGGATACCTGTTGTGCGCTGGCGGATGGAACCCAGGCCGGAGGATGTAGAGCGTTATCAACGAGGTGAATTGGTTGAGCCAGTCAAGCCTATTGTTATTTATATTGATCCCAACACGCCGAAGCAGTGGATTAAATATTTGATATTAGGTGTAGACGACTGGCAAAAAGCTTTTGAACAAGCCGGATTTAAGAATGCTATTATGGCAAGGGAATGTCCTGCAGATTCTTCCGTCGATATAAACGATGCCCGGTATTCCTTTATTTGCTACCTCGCCTCTAATACGCCCAACGCTTACGGGCCGCATGTATCTGATTCCCGCAGCGGTGAAATTATCTCCACGCACATTGGCTGGTATCATAATGTGATGACGATATTAGATGGATGGTATAAATCGCAAGCGGGAAATATCGATTCACTGGCCCGTAAATATCGGCTAAGCGACTCTTTAATGGGTGAACTGATACGTTTTGTATCCAGCCACGAAATAGGGCACACATTGGGGTTAATGCATAATCATGGAGCCAGCAGCCAAACGCCGGTGGCAAAACTGCGTGACAAAGATTGGCTTAAAATACACGGGCATACGGTAAGCATTATGGACTATGCGAGGTTTAACTATGCTGCTCAGCCCGAAGACAGCATCCCAGAGAGTTGCATATTCCCTCGTATTGGGGAGTACGACCGCTGGGCCATCCAGTGGGGATATAGATATAATCCCGGATTAACGGTTGAGCAGGACAGGCAAATAATGAGCCGGCTTGCTACCGACAGTCTTGCCGGAAATCCGCGGTTATGGTTTGGAAATGAGGAAAGCGAGGTTATTGCCGCATCCGGCGCCATGCCCAACGATCCGCGTATACAAAGCGAATGCCTGGGCGATGATAATATGGAAGCAAATGTTTTAGGGATCCGAAACTTTAAAGGCGTATTACAAACGGTGATGACATGGGGTCGATCGGACAACGGGCAATATGGAGAAATGGCTGAAGTATACAATTGGACGTATAAACAATATGAAAGATTTATAAAACAAGCGGAAGCATACCTGGGTGGCAGGGAGCGTACCTGGAAAACAGAAGAAACTCCCGGCGACGTATATGCGGTCACGCCTAAAACATTGCAGAAAGAGGCCCTGGATTTTTTAAACAACGAACTGTTTTCTACGCCAGCCTGGTTGATGGATGAAAAGATATTGAATAAAATACAGGCCCCAGGCAACGACATTATTCAAAAAATGCAGTTAGATGCTTTAAGAGTGATAATGAGCACTCCGGTGCTTACAAGGCTAACTGCCAATGTAAACCGCTTTGGCTCCGATAGTGCTTATTCTTTGGAAGAATACGTAGCAGATCTGCATAAGTGTATATGGGCGGATATCGGGAATGGCAGAACAATAGACGCAGATCGTCGCAATTTACAGCGTTGTTATATTAACAATCTCGCCGCCATAGTACTTAGTCCAAATCAAAATATAAGGGAAACTGACTATTGGGCGTTGCTGTATAATGATCTTGTCCGCATTGGAAAGGAAATTAGCGCAGCCCTGCCTGTTTACCCTTCCGGCAACGCTAAGAGCCATTTAATATCCCTTAAATACCGGATAGATAAAATCATTGATTAAATAAGATGGAACTTTTTTCCGCAAAAACAAACAACTATGACCTCGAAAGTAAAAAAAGCCGTTATGGCTATCGTTTTGTTCGCGCATGTAGGAGGAATGACCGGCTGCATGACAGGTTCGACAACCTCTGCAGGCGGCAGGCCGGTGCGAAAGAAAATTCTGACTCCTGATTTGCAACCCGAGAACTGCAACAGCACCGGTTTTCTTGGTGCAGGCCAGTCGGTCAATGAGGCGCCAGGTATACAGTCGCCGCAACTACCATTTTACATGATTGACACGACAATAGCATTCGATGGTAATAGTTTAAAATATTACATATTGCGTGTGCCCGGACCCGAGTTTGATTTTTTATTGCCAATGGCAAAAACTTATGAGGCATACCTCAATTCTTTAATGGCATACTGGCCCATGATGGACCACGACGGACTAGCCATTGACCTTTCCGCAGGCAAGCCTACGGGACAAACCCGCTTTGAACTTTCGGGTTCCGGCCAGGAAGTAACGGTACCGCTGGTAATTATGTGGGATCAGGCGTCGGCCGATAGGGTCACCTACATAACCCGGTTCCTGGAGACATTGTCGTCCATCCAGTGCAAAAGCCTTCGTTAACGTACTCATTACTTTACCATCAAAAAAGTGTTAAATGAAAAAATATGTGTTTTTTCTTATATTGATAATTTCCGCAGTAGGTACCCGGGCTCAGTTACCACTGCCGTTTCCATTTCCCAGGCAACAGGAAGTAAAAAAAAGCGATGGGACTGACAGGCTTGATTCACTGTTGGCGCTGCTGAAGAATAAAAAAATGAGCAAAATACGTCCTTACTCTTCCGTCGTAACCAGTGATGCTGTGACCCATGCAGGCTTGTTTACGATATACGAAGTAAGAGACTCTTTGTTTATGGAAATTCCCCGGTCGCTCATGTATGACCGTTTGCTTATGATAAAACGTTTGTCAAAAGGTTCCTTTGTTAAAAACACGGGAGTGATAGAAAAGAAGTTTTACCCTGGAGAAGAAATAGAATCAAAGATGGTATACTTTGCCATGGGGCCGGATTCTGTTATAAACCTTTACAACGATCTTGCTGATGTTGAAGCGAATCCCGGCAGTCGGATTGCTACAGCAGTAAAGAACGCAAATGCTGATGCCGTGCTGCAAACTTTTCCCATCATTGCAACGACAAAGGACCTGCAGGGATACTTGGTAGACATCACCGGGGTGCTGAAGATGACGGGCCCTCTTACCTCCGTAGATGCTTCTGCTGAAAAGGCATTTCATACTGAGTATATACGCACTTACCCGATGAACGTAGAATTAGGTGTATACAGGGCCCATGGCACTGCCGCTGTTCCAATTGTGGTAAACACTTCTTTCATAGGACTGCCAAAAGAGCCGCTTCAGCAACGGATAGCGGACCGGCGTGTGGGTTATCTCACCGACAAAGTGGATTATTTTTCTGATGAGCAGCACAAAGTTGAGAACAGAGAATTTATCTTACGATGGAGGTTGGAACCGAAGCCCGGCGATATGGAACGATGGAAGCGCGGGGAATTGGTAGAGCCTGTAAAACCTATTGTTATTTACATAGATCCCAACACACCAAAACAATGGGTGCAATATCTTATAATGGGAGTAAACGACTGGCAAAGGGCTTTTGAACAAGCAGGATTTAAAAATGCCATTGTAGGTAAGGAATGGCCTAAAGGTGACAGTGTCAACCTGGATGACGCCCGCTATTCGTTCATTTGCTATCTTCCTGATGCCAAAACAAATGCTTACGGTCCCAACATACATGACCTGCGCAGCGGAGAGATCATACAAACGCATATAGGATGGTACCATAATATGACGAGCTTACTACATGATTGGTATATGATACAAGCCGGCGCCACCGATCCCAGGGCACGCAAACCTACGTTTGACCAAGAGCTGATGGGGCAACTGATCCGATTTGTTTGCTCTCACGAAGTAGGGCACTCGCTGGGTCTGCGCCACAATTTTGGCGCAAGCAGTCAAACTCCGGTGGAAAAGCTGCGTGACAAACAGTGGTTAAAACATAACAGCTATACATCCAGTATTATGGATTATGCGCGATTCAACTATATAGCACAACCGGAGGATAACATTTCGCCGGAAGGCTTGCTTCCTCACATTGGCGACTGCGACAAATGGGCAATCGAATGGGGATATAAATACTCGGGGGCCGCCACAGCAGAAGAAGATAAAAAGATTACCGCCAAATGGGCTACTGAAAGACTTACCGCCAATCCACGTCTTTGGTTCGGAAGCATGGAAAACGAAAAAACAATGCAGCCAGGTTGGACAACAGACCCTCGTGCACAGGCTGAAGATTTAGGCGACAACAGTATGGTCGCCAGCAGCTATGGTATTAAAAATCTTAAACGCATACTGCCCAGCCTACCCGCCTGGTGTCACGAACCGAATGGTCAATATGGCAACCTGGAAGCGGCTTTCAAGCAACTGCAACAACAGTATAAACAATACATCGTTCATGTGCTTACCAATGTGGGCGGGATAGAGCGGACTTACAAAACAGAAGAAATGAACGGTGATGTATATGCGCCGGTTCCAAAGGAAAAGCAATTGCAGGCGCTGGCATTTTTTAATAAAGAGGTGTTTACGACTCCTGGCTGGCTGCTTGATCCCGTGATAAATAACAAGATTATCAGCCCGACTGATCCGGATTTTGTATGTGACTTGCAGGTAAGGTTATTGAATACTTTGATGGATACCAGCCGTTTCAATGCTTTGGCAAGCCTTACTTCAAGGTTTGGTGAGGATCGAACATTATCTCAATCACAATATCTTGACACGCTGCATTTTTATATCTGGCACAGCTTAACAAGCGGTAAACCGATGGATGTGTATCAACGGAATTTGCAGAAAACTTACCTGGGTAATTTATCAGATATTTTGCTGTCTATGTATCCTGGCATTACTGAAACGGAGACGTACTCGCTTGCCTATGCTGATATGCTCCGCCTGCAAAAGGAACTGAACGAGGCACTGGAAAAATATACCAATTCAATCGATCGATCGCACATTGAAAGCCAGATTACCATAGTGGACAAAGTTTTAAAGACAGGTGGAAAAATGGCCGCAATGCCTTAGTAAAATGCAGCCATTCATCAGAAAAATGATTTAAGTTCCCTTATCTGAGAACATAACCTGGTTTTATTCCGCACAAGCAATTGGGATATGTTTTTTACAAGTAAAATAAACTTCATCAGCGGTAAATTCAATCTCTTACCATTGAGGAAATTAATTAATTCAAAATACTGTTTTAAAACAATGTTTCCCGCTGGAAAGCGAAAATGAAGAGTAAGATTTTGGAAACCATCATTGGTGATTGCGTGAATGACGGCGGTGTCAGCTCAACAATTTCACTAATGATGGTTTCCAATATTTTTATAAATCATGTTTGCTTCTATTGGGATTGCTGTTATGTACGATGCCAACCACAACGAACCTAAGGGCGCCATGTTACAAAATTGTTGATGTTGAAAAGTGGTGATGTTACAAGTGTGACAACAGGAACGCGCACAATGCTGATAAAGTTTCCAACGACTCATGCCGATGGCTCTGCAAGCAATTCTACATTGAGTGCCGCTAACTCATTTCTTTTTAGCAAGGGTCGTCAACTGCTGTATGCAATCATGGTTCCTAGCGGTTTTCCCGTTTAGTTAATGGTGCGATCCTTATTCGCGTAGTCTATACCGCAGGCAGGTTGGAATCTCTTTATGAAAAAATTATTGCTATAAGGTTACGTGCAACGTGAATGTTACAAAATTGCATGTTTTATGTTGCCATTTTTTTTCGCCAATCATCGCTGTCTTTGATAACTTGTGTCCTGTAAATATTTCTTGACGATCCTAAGTCAATGCGAGAGCCGGATGGGAAGCCGTCTTGTAAATGTTAGCTTGTTTTATTTAATAGGTCCTTATTCCTAATGTTTGAAATAGTTGGGAATGGTAAGCTTTTTAAAGAAAGATCAATAACATAGGACTTGCTTATGATACAGAATATTAAAGGAGGGGATGAAAATGTTTTCAGAGAGGTTTTTGCCACGTATAGCGGCAAGCTGTATAAGCATTTATTGTTGAAAACGAAATCAGAATATCTTGCAAACGAAGTGACACAAATCACTTTCATTAAGCTTTGGAAATACAGACAATCACTTTCTGAAGAGGTACATTTCTCCACACAGCTTTTCCAAATAGCAAAAACAACGCTGATAGATGAATTACGTAAGGAAGAAAGGCGGAAAAAAAATTTGAAAAATTTTTCTGTCGATGATAATATATTCAAATCGGTAACCAATAGCAATAACAACAACTTACACGAACAGGATCTGCAAAAGGCTTTAAATCATGCAATACACAAACTGCCGCCCGTTCGCAAAAAGGTTTTTCAGATGAGCCGGGAGGGACAGTTGAGCAGTAAAGAAATTTCCATCACTTTATCTATTTCAATTAAAACGGTAAACAAACATATACAACTGGCCTTACAGGCATTAAGGCCGATTACCAAGGATATAGGTAAATAGCATTGTTTAAAATAAGAATATACTTTAATATTGTTAGCGGTACACAAATTATTTAACGGATTTTAGCGACGTGCTTAAGAAAATCATTCATAAACATATTTTTAAGAAAACAAAACCTGCTATGGAAGAACCTCTTTCAGAAGAATATGTTGAAAACAATACTTCTGAGGTAGAGCTTTCAGAAATGGAGTGGGAACAAGATCCTTTGCAAGCTTATGAGCATACCGAAGCAAAGGAGGCTTTCTTGCAAAATCTGTTTACCAAGGATCGGCGTCAGAAGTCATTTATAAAACTGTACAGGTTTAGTGCGGCTGCCATCATATTGCTGCTGGCCGGTGGATCTGTTTACTATCTTAATTCCGGGAACATCAGTAAAAAAATAACGAGCACCCAGGAGAATTACGTTAAAAGCGATATCGTCAAAGTAAATACCACCCGTCAAAAGATACAAATTAAACTTCCTGATCTGTCTGTGGTTATCTTATCACCGGCAAGCGAAATAAAATACGCCAGCGATTTTGGTAACGCACACAGAGAGCTGTATCTGAGCGGGGACGCGGTTTTTACTGTATACAAGAATACGCGCTGGCCATTTACAGTTTATTGTAAAAATGTAGCGACAACTGCACTGGGTACTACTTTTAGGGTATCTGAAAAATCAAAAGCAGGTAACATTGCAGTAACGCTGATGGAAGGAAGGATTGCGGTGCGTTCGGTGAACAATGAGAAAAAAATTGCTTATTATTTGCATCCTGGCAATTCTATATATTTTAATTTATCCAGCGGAAAGTTTAGTGCCATCGATGATAAAGAAAATCTTGCCTATGATCATCGGCAAATGCAAAAAAGGCAAGTTTCAGCAGGTCAACCTGATTCAGTGGATATAAACCAGCCACTGGCCGGGAAAGCCTTTAATGGCAATGACAAAGTTTACTTTAAAAATGCGCCGCTTTCAAAGGTTTTAGATGAGTTGGCAAGAACATACAATGTTGAGATTGTTTATCCGACAAAAAAAGTGGCAAAAATTAATTTCATTGGAGCAGTTCCAAAAACGGGCTCACTTGAGAAGGTGCTCATGGATGTTTCAAGCATCAATGATTTTAAGCTGATAATAGATTCCCCTCACCATCGGTACGTACTTCAATAATAATATTTAAGAAAAAGTTGTTATTCGATTGCGCCAAGAGCCGTTTCATTTCGTATTACTGTTTATTAATCATAAACTAACCTTATACGAAATGACCAAAGTATTTTTTTTACGTGTAAGCATATTGCTTGTTGTAATGATGTCCTGCATACCCATTTTTATGTTTGGGCAAAATAACCAGGCTACTGCTGCAGGGATCGTAAGCGATGCAAAGGGTAAACCCATAGAAGGAGTAACCGTTCAGGCGATGCTTGGCCTGAATAAAGTGGCTACCGTAAGTACGGACAGCCTGGGGAAATTCAAGATGGCGGAAATACCTCCCGGTGAATACAAGTTCACAGTTAGCCATGTGGGGTATGAAGAACAAACGCTCACTGGTTTTTCATTAAGAAATGCGTACACCACTTCAATACTCATCACGATGGTGGCTCAGCAAAATACCATGGGTGAAGTAGTTGTTGTGGGTTACGGCACCCAGAAGAAAACAACACTTACCGGCGCTATCGATGTAGTAAAAGGAAGCGAAATTGTAAAAAGCCCCATGGCAAATGTTTCCAACTCATTGTCGGGCAGATTGCCGGGGGTTATCATTAACAACCGCACCGGTGAGCCTGGCAGGGATGATCCGAGTATTAGCATCAGGGGACGAAGTACAACCGGTAATTCTTCTGCGCTTGTTATCATAGACGGTGTTGAGCGCTCCGGCCTTGGCCAGATCAATCCAAACGATATTGAAAGTATCACTGTACTTAAAGATGCATCTGCAGCCATTTATGGTGCAAGAGCAGCCAACGGTGTTATTCTCGTAACAACTAAACGAGGTACTTTAAATGCAGCACCACGAGTTGATTTTTCTTTCAACCAGGGTTTTACAGGACCTACACGTTCTCCCAAAATGGCAGATTCTTATACCTTTTTTAAAGTGTACAATGAGATCGAAGAAGGAGAGGGCAGGCCTGCACCTTACAGCCAGGAAGATCTTGAAAAATTCAAAACAGGTGCAGATGTGGACCATCAGAACTTTGACTGGTATAACTTCCTTACAAAAAAAGGAGCACCGCAGCACCGATCCGATATAGCGGTTTATGGAGGTAACAATAGTGTTACTTACAGACTCTCTTTTGGCGAACTTATGCAGGACGGCCAGTATAAATTTGGCTCAACCAAAATTCGCCAGTACAACCTGCGTTCCAATGTAAATGTAAAAGTGTCTGATAACTTTAATGTTGGGATGGACATCGCCGGACGTTTTGATGACGATCATTATCCATATAAGAGCATGAACGACATCAACAGTCATATATTCCTGTACCAACCCAACTGGGTTCCCTACTGGCCGGGAACAGATTATCTTAAACCTAACAGGGACAACGATAATATCATAAATCGTTTAAGTGATTCAAACGGTTATCAGATCATTAAAACTACCACTATTCAATCGACACTTAGAGCGCAGTGGGATCTGCCGTGGGTAAAAGGGTTGTCACTCAGCGGTAGTGCAAGCTACGATCCCAATGTAGTATTTAATAAATCATGGTACCTGCCAGACTACGTGTATTATAAAGACGTTGACGGAAACTATACAAGAGGCAGGTCTGGCTCCGGCTCAAATCTGCCGCAGTTGACAGACCGTACAGATATCGGTTCCCTGCTCTACCTGACATCACGCATTAACTACACGGCGACCTTTGGAGATCATCATATTGCAGCCATGGCAGCTTATGAACAACAAACCATCCGAAGCAACTATGATGTCGCGTCCAGAGGAGGTTTCCCTTCTTCTGCTCTTCCCCAGATATTCGCCGGAAGTAGCGACAAGAATCAGCAGGGCAATGATGGGTCGGAGAGCCAGGGCGCAAGAAAAAATTATTTTGGTAGAGTAACCTACGACTATGCAAGCAGGTATCTTGCTGAATTTACGTTGCGTCGTGACGGGTCGCCTAATTTCCCTTCGGATAAAAGATGGGGAACTTTTCCCGGTGCTTCTGTCGGTTGGGTGTTATCTCAGGAGAATTTCTTAAAGAATTACAGCTTCGTTAATCTTTTAAAACTGAGAGCATCCTACGGGGTGATGGGCAATGATCTCGTAAATTCATTCCAGTATTTACAAAATTATACTTACGGAAATAACTACGTGATTGGTGGCAATGATGTTACCGGCCTGGTTGAAACAGGTGTTCCAAACCCCAACATTACATGGGAAAGAGCGAAGACAGGAAATGTGGGATTAGACGCAAGCCTTTGGAATGGCAAGCTGGGACTTACTTTTGATTATTTTAAAACACGTCGCTCAGACATATTAACTAAACGCTCTGCTGTAGTGCCGGGATATACCGGGTTGTCACTTCCGGATGAAAATATTGGAATAGTGGACAACAAAGGATTTGAACTGGTGCTGACGCATACCAACAATGATCATGCTGTCAAATACAATTTATCAGGCAATGTTGCATTTGCACGTAACAAAGTTATCTTCAGTGATGAGCAACCGGCAGCCGAGCCTTATCAACTCGCAACCGGTAGGCCCATTGGCGCAGAACTCTTTTACAAAGCCATTGGAATATTTAAGGACCAATCTGATATAGACAAATATCCTCACTTCCTCGGCACCCGTGCAGGCGATGTTAAATACCAGGATGTTAACGGAGATGGTAATATCGATTCTAAAGATCAGATAAGGATCAACCAAACCAATGTTCCTGAAATTACTTTTGGCTTTAGTGCCAACTTTACGTATAAATCTTTTGATTTTGCCTTCCTGTTCCAGGGACAAGCCAATGCCAAACAAAATTTTGGTGGTGGTTACGGATACTTCCCCATCATGAGTTATTCATTCGGAAACTTCCTTGCCTGGAGAGCAGATGGTCGCTGGTCGCCTGAAAACACCAATGCTACCATGCCGAGAGCTTCCTATGAATTGTTTAATAACAATACGATTAATTCCACACAATGGCTCGTGAACGCCGGGTTTTTAAAGTTGAGAAATGTTGAATTGGGTTATACACTTCCTCAATCTTTAATCAATAGAATAGGCATGAAAAAATTAAGGGTATATGCAAGTGGCAGTAACCTCTTGACCCTGTTTGATAGCATGAAGGAAATGGGCTTTGATCCTGAAACTTCAGATTATTGGTATTACCCACCACAACGTGTGTTCAATGTTGGTGCGACTGTAACTTTCTAAACATAATAAGATGGAATGAACCGTATGTGTACGCATATACAGTTCAGCGATTGGCCGGCTCAAGCTATGCCGCCATAAAACAATAAAAAAAGACAGATGAAAAAAGTATTTTATATTATAGGAGTTTTGCTTTTGCTGGTATCCTGTAACAAGCTGGACCTGACGCCCACAGACAGGTTATCAGACGCGGATACCTGGACCGATGCATCTTTGATCCGCCTTTACGTGAACGGAACATATGCATCAGTCATGATGCACGGGTTTCAGCAGGATTTGCTTGCCTCTGCATGTGATGAAGGCTATAACATTCACGACTATGGTAGCTTATCGGTTGTGCAAAAAGGTAATCTTACTTCGGCAAATGTCAATGGTTTGTCTACTAAAGTGAATTACTTTAACTACGCTTACGCTAACCTGAGAGACATCAATATCTTTTTCGAAAAAATTGAGAGTGCTCCTGTGGACGATGCTTTTAAAAATGGCACAAAAGGCGAAATGAAATTTTTGAGAGCCTATCTTTATGCCAACCTGATCTGGCGCTATAGCAGTGTGCCTCTTATTACCAAGGTGTTTGATCTTCATGATGATTTTGCAGTGTCTATGACATCGTATGACGACTGTGTGAAATTTATTGTCCAGGAGCTGGATGAGGCGGCTCAATTGTTGCCGGCAGACCAACCGGCGGCCCAAAAAGGTGAGGCTTCTGCAAATGCCTGCAAGGCGCTTAAATCAAGGGTGTTATTATACGCAGCCAGCGCTTTGAACAATCCTGCCCATGATAACGCCAAATGGCAGGCAGCGGCTGATGCAGCGCAGGATTTGCTCAATGCCGGCTACGAGCTGAACCCGGATTACCAGGGCCTGTTTTTAAATGACAATAATGAGATCATTTTTTCAAGATCTTTCACGCAGGCCAACAACACAAATTTTAATCTTGTACAGGGCAGAAACGGCTCCGATGGTTATGGATCCGAAAACCCGAGTCAAAATATGGTGAATGCCTATGAAATGGCCGCTACGGGCAAATTACCTTATATCGAACAACCGGATGGTTCACTACTACTAACTCCCGGCTCCGGTTATGATCCGGCCAACCCATATGCCGGCAGGGATCCGAGGTTTGAGGCTTCCATCCTTCATGATGGCAGCGTGTGGGCCGGCAGGGAAACCGAAACATTTCATGGAGGAAAAGATGCGCCTGAAAGTTCCAACGGCTTTAATGCTTCGCTTACATCGTATTATTATAAGAAGTTTTTAGTTGAAAGCATTCCGCCATCCGGATCAACAACTTTGCCTACAAATCCGTGGATATTTTTCCGTTATGCTGAAATTCTTTTAAACTATGCAGAAGCGAAATTTGAATTGGGTGATGAAGATGCATGCCGTCAATATCTTAATATGGTAAGAGCCCGCCAAAGTGTAAATATGCCTCCTGTAACAGACGCGGGTGAGGCGCTGAGAAGTCGAATTCAAAATGAGCGAAGAGTCGAACTTGCCTTTGAAGAACACCGTTTCTTCGATATAAGACGTTGGAAAATTGCAGATGAAACAGAAAGCAAACCGCTTCTTGGCATGAATATTCAAAAAGCAGACAACGGAACAAAAACATATACCATTACAAAAGTGATTGACAGGGCGTTCTATGACCAGCAATATCTGATGCCGTTCCCAAGCGCGGAAATAGATAAAAGTCAGGGCTCTCTTATTCAGAATAACGGTTACTAGGTTTATTGTTATGGCAGGGCAGCCGCAGTTGTAAAACTCCGCTGCTTTTTAATAAACTTATTTGCCCGATTTAAAAAAACACGGTGAGAATATGCAGAAGGTATTGTTTGTGCTTTGTACGATTTTAAGCGGCAACTTGTTTGGTCAACAACTACAACACGGAACAATAAACAGGAAGGTTGTTGTGCAGCGCCATAATTTTCAAATCACAGACATCCATGAACCCGGGCCGACACAAGTAGGCAACGGTAATTTTGCTTATGGTTTTGATGTAACGGGAATGCAGACATTCAATGAGCAGTTCACAACAATGTCGCAGTGGAGCTGGCACAGTGCACCACTCCCGGCAGGTGTTTCTCCGGATGATTTCAGGAAGACGCCTGTTAATGTGCATGGCAGGATGATTCCTTACGATCTTCCTGACCCTCAGCAGGCAATGCTCACGCAATGGCTTGCAGCCAACCCTCATCGTTTCAATCTTGGAAGGATCGGCTTGTGGCTGAAGAAAAAGGATGGAACGACGGCAACAGCAAAGGAGCTACAACACGCCAGTCAATATTTCGATCTGTGGACGGCTGTTGCGGTAAGCACTTTTGAAGTCGAAGGGCAAACTGTTAAGGTAACAACGGTTGCAGATCCAGATAAAGACATTATTGCCTTTAGCATACAATCGCCACTGATTGCGGAGGGAAGGCTCGGCGTATTCATTGATTTTCCTTATGCCAGCCTCGATGCATTTAGCAACGGATCAGACTATAATAAACCTCAACTGCACCAAACCAGGCTGATACAGCAAACAAGCCACAGCGCTATGTTTAAGCGTGTGATGGATAGTGCATTGTACCAGGTTGCGGCATCGTGGACGGGAAGAGATACAATTAAAAAGGAAGGACCGCATCGGTATAAATTTTTTCCTGCAGGGGAAACCAACATACAATATGTGTTTCGGTTTTCACCACAGCAAACAAAACAGCCGGTGTATTCTTTTGCAGAAGTGAAAATGCATTCGGAAAAATACTGGCCGCAATTTTGGAACAGCGGGGGGTGTATAGATCTTTCTCAAAGCCGCGACCCTCGTTGGGTGGAGCTGGAACGGCGCATTGTTTTGTCGCAATTTATCATGAAGATAAATGCCTCCGGTAATTATCCGCCACAGGAAACAGGGCTGGTTAATAACAGTTGGTATGGACGCTTTCATTACGAAATGATCTTATGGCATACTGCTCACTATGCACTATGGGACAGGTGGCCTTTGTTGAATAACAGCCTTCATGTATACAGTGATAACTTGCAGGCAGCAAAGGACCGGGCTTTTATGCAGGGATATAATGGGGCACGTTATCCGAAATGCACCGGTCCCGATGGCAGGGAGTGGCCACACCCTATCCATGCCTTCCTTGTTTGGCAACAACCTCATCCTATATTCTTCGCGGACCTGGACTATCGTGCGCATCCTTCAAAAGCAACACTGGATAAATGGTTGCGTATTACTGATGCGTCCGCAGATTTCCTGGCGTCCTATGCTTATTTTGATTCGGTTAAAAATCAATACGTGCTTGATGCGCCTATATCATTTGTTCCCGAAAACAACAACTACTACAAGGACCGCAATCCTGCTTTTGAATTGGCATATTGGCGGTATGCACTTAGAACCGCACAGTTGTTAAGACAGAAGGCGGGATTTCCCGAAAAGCCCCTGTGGAATAAGGTTTATCAGCAACTGGCAGCTATACCTGCAAAGGACAGTACATATGAGCAGTGGGAAAATATTGACGGGATGTGGACAAAATTCAATTTTGAACATCCTGCAATGCTGGGCATTTATGGCTTGTTACCAGGTGATGGTGTGGACACTGCCGTGATGCGAAAAACATTTCGCAGGATATTGTCAGGCTGGAAGTTTGACACCGGATGGGGCTGGGACTTTCCTATGGCGGCTATGACGGCTGCCCGGCTCGGGGAAGGCGACGAAGCGATTAACATGCTATTGCACGCCTCGTCCAAAAATAATTATGACATACATGGTTTTGTAGGTGGAGGTAATCCTTATCCCTATATACCCACCAATGGTGGATTGTTATATGCAGTGGCGCTTATGGCTGCAGGCTGGGATGGAGATAACGGTGTACTGCAACCGGGATTTCCCAAAGATGGATCGTGGGTAATTAAATGGGAAGGCCTGAAAAAAGCCCCTTAAATATAAAGCAATCGTCGTTTTTTACAGTTCTGTTATGATAACAAAATTTGATATGGGTAAAATTATTTCTGCCTGGTTATTCTTTCTTTTTTGTGTTCAGCAATCTGTTGCACAACAGTATGCAACATCATTGTTTTCGGTTAGTGTGAATGAGCGTGGGCAGGTTGTTTCACTTAAAAACAATAATCTCGAATATGCGGCAGCGTTGCCCGGCAACTTGTTGCAGGTGGTGAGTGATGGAAATACGATAGCGCCACTGAAAGCTGTTTTTAAGAAAGGCAATATCGCCTTGTCATATGCCGGAGGCGCAACGGCAGTTATAAAAGTGCAGGTAAAAGATCCTTATATTGTCTTTACGCTTGTCAGCATTACCAAAAATGTAGAAGCTATAAAATGGGGACCATTCAACACAATTATAGGAGATACTATTGGCAACACGGTTGGCGTGGTAAGATCAGCTGCATTTGCTATCGGCTTGCAATGCCTCAACAAAAAAACCACGGGTGGTGAACTGGTAAATGAAGAAGGATCTGTACTTGAACGTGGCACAACAGCAACGGCCGCATCCTTTGGATCTTCTTTACAGGCGTTCACCATAAACCGCAGCCGCGACAGGAAAATAACAGTATGGAACCGATGGCCACAGGTGCCGGTAAAAGCAATCCCTGGCGGTGAAATGGAAGGGTCCTCCATTGCATTGTTTGGTTGTGTGCCGGCAAACGTGTTAACGGTGATAAAATCCATTACCCGGGATGAAGGGCTGCCTTACGCACAATGGAAAGGTGAGTGGATAAAGACTTCGGAAGAGAGCAGCAGGCCCTACATCATCACCACTTTTTCAGAAGACAATATTGACACGTTTTTGACGTATGCAAAAAGAATGGGGTTTGCCGGTGTATACCATGAAGATCCGTTTGACACATGGGGACATTTTACATTGAAGAAATCACTCTTCCCGCATGGTCGGGCAGGTTTTAAGGCATGCGTTGACAAGGCCCATGCAATGGGGCTCCGACTGGGTTTTCATACCCTTACTAATTTTATTACAACCAACGATAGTTTTGTAACCCCTAAACCTGACCATCGCCTGGCGAAGGCAGGCAGCGCATTGCTTTCTTCGGATATATCACCGGACGCAACGGAAATTGTGGTGAGCGATGATCAGTATTTTACTTTGCGCAGCGATTTGAACAGCGTGCGCATCGGCGAAGAAATCATTCGTTATATGGAGGTGACAACGCAAGCGCCGTACCGCCTGGTAGGCTGTATAAGAGGTGCATTTGGCACTAATAAATCGGCACATAAAGCAAACGAAGAAATTACCAGGTTGATCGATCATCCCTATAAAGTGTTTTTCCCCGACTGGGACATGCAAAAAGATATAGCGAATAATATTGGCCGTTTTATAAACGAGACCGGCGCCGATCAAATGGATTTTGACGGACATGAAGGCACGTATGCATGCGGCATGGGGGATTTTTCCTTCAACAGTTTTGCAGAAGAAGTATTCAACAAAACAGATCATCCTATTGTATTTGGTTCCAGCAGGGACAATCATTATTTCTGGCATTTCAACAATTATCTCAATTGGGGAGAACCCTGGTATGGCGGTTTCCGCGAGAGTCAATCGGATGTGCGTATGGCGAATCAACCATTTTATGACAATAATTATTTGCCCAACATGCTTGGGTGGTTCCTGATAACTGCGCAGACAAATCCTGACGACATTGACTGGATGCTCGCCCGTGCAGCAGGGTTTGACGCGGGTTACGCATTGGTGCTGCGCAAAGAAGCGTTGAGCAATCCGCAAATGGAAGAAATCATTCGCCGCATCAACAGGTGGACATCAGCGCAGCGCCTTCATCTTTTTGATCCGGCACAGCAGCAATGGTTGCGCCATCCTGAAAATGACGCACAACTGCTGGAGCAGGATGGGCGGCTGTATTTGCAACGCTTCACAAAATTTTCGTTTGACTATGAGGCGAAAGTTTTACAACCTGGCCAGCCTACTGCCCAAAGCTGGGATTTTATCAATAAACAGTCCAGGCAACCACCGCAGATAATCGTCCATGCATTAGGTGATGAAGGGCATATTGTAAATCCCTTAATTGAAATTGATAACTTTTTTCATGTGGCGTTTCCTGTAACGCTGGAAGCCGGTCAAACACTGGTAATGCACGGGGATAACAGTGCAGCGATATATGATCGTAAAGGAAGATTGATCAATGAGGTAGCTGTTAGTTATAGCCTTCCGCGATTGAATGACGGAAACCATACTTTGTCTTTTGACGGCACAACCGATACCAACTCATCGGTAAAAATAAAAATCGAAATAAAAATTTTAAATAATGAAGAGCTGTTACATTCATGATTACCGCCACAAGTCACAGTCATCCTATGATTTTACAAAAAAGCTCAGGCTATACCTGTACACATTTTTATTTATCCTTGCCTGTGGCAATGTGGAGGCCCAGACAAAGCAAACGGCATATGCCATTATACCTTATCCTCATGATCTGAAGACCCGGCCCGGCAATTTTGTTATCGGCAGTAAAACTGCTTTGGTGCTTGCAGCCAATAATGTATTCGATAATGAAGCGGTATTTTTAAAAAGCCTTATTCAAAATTATCTTGGTGCAAATGCTTTGCCGACACAGCGTAGTGCTGCAAGCCATGCGATTGTTTTGAAGTATGATGCATCTATAACAGCTGAAGAAGCCTATACGATTGATATAACCCCCAAGCTCATCACACTTGCTGCAAAAGACGGTGCAGGAATGTTCTATGCTATGGAAACATTGCGCCAGTTGCTACCTGCGGATGTTGAAAAAGGGAAAGGCGGCACGTTGATCGTACCCTGTGTGCAGGTAGCAGACCAGCCGGCTTTCCCATGGCGGGGCATGATGTTGGATGTGTCCCGTCATTTTTTTTCAATTCAATATTTAAAAAAATATGTGGACATGATGGCCATGTATAAGTTGAACAAACTGCACCTGCATTTAACGGATGACCAGGGCTGGAGAATTGAAATAAAAAAATACCCCCGCCTGACTTCTGAAAGCGGATGGCGCACATTCAATAACCAGGATTCTGCCTGCCTGGCAAAAGCGGAGGCGACCGGTAATGACGATCTTAAACCGGATACGCAACATGTCGTGCAAAAGAACGGACAAACCCTATACGGCGGTTTTTATACGCAGGATGAAATGCGTGACTTTATACGCTATGCTGCGAGCCGGCATATAGAATTGGTTCCTGAAATAGATATGCCCGGACACATGATGGCAGCAGCCAGAATATACCCCGAACTAACCTGTGATACGCTGGTGGTACATAATGCATACGAATTTTCCAATCCCATCTGCCCCTGCAACGAACATGTGCTTGAATTTGCAAAAGATATTTTTTCAGAAATAGCGGATTTGTTTCCTTCCCGGTACGTGCATATAGGAGGCGATGAGGTGAATACGAAAAACTGGGCAAAATCGCCTGTCGTACAGGCTTTCATGAAAGAGAAAGGCTTTACTGATATCAACCAGGTCCAAAGTTATTTTAATGATTATATGCTTACCTTTTTTAAATCGAAGGGCAAAACCCTTTTGGGCTGGGATGAGATCATTGAAGGAGGCATCGACTCCTCCGCAGTGACGATGTTCTGGCGTGCATGGGCTCCCTCTATGCCTGCCCGTGCAGCAAAAAATCACAATAAAATAGTGATGGCGGCCGACGGGCCGTTGTATTTTGATGCTATCGAGGATGCACAAACGCTAAAGGAAGTATATAACTACGACCCTTTTGATGCGAGCTTGTACCATCTTAGCGATGATGCAAAAAAATATATTATGGGCGTGCAGGCCAACCTGTGGACAGAAATGATACCCTCTGAAAAAAGAGCCGATTACATGACGATGCCACGACTCACTGCACTTGCCGAAATAGGATGGACGCACCGCTACAACTACAATGACTACAGAGAAAGATTAAATGCACAATACGATCGGCTTGATAAATTGAATATTCACTATCGTTTACCAGACATCAGCAACCTCGCAGAAAATTATGCAGTAATTGGCAAGACACCTTTTTTTGCAACCTCGCCGCTGCCACGTTTTAAAGTGCATTACACCCTTGATGGTTCGATGCCTGTGGCTAACTCGCCTGTAATGGAAAAGGCTGTGATACTTGAGCATTCCTCTGTTATGAAGCTTGCCCTTTTTACACCAACCGGCCGCAGGGGCGACGTGTACACGCTTAACTTCAATGAACAGCAAATAGCTCAAACCCACACCGTTGCCAATCTTACAAATGGGCTCACAGCCGAACTGTACAAAGGTGCATTCACACAGACAACGGCCATAAAAGGAACGCCGGACACTGTATTTATTATTGATGGAATTAAAGTGCCTCCATCTATCAAATTGCCTGCGTTTGGGGTAAAGTTCAAAGGATATATCCAGGCGCCGGAAACAGGTATTTACACTTTTTATCTTACGTGTAATGATGGCGGTATATTGAATATAGGTGGGCAGAAGATTATAGACAATGACGGTCTTCACCCCGACAAAACAAAAGGCGGGCAAGCTGCTTTGCAAAAAGGCCTGCACCCCATAGCGGTTAACTTCATGGAATATGGAGGAGGCTATTCACTGGATGTTAAGTATAGCTATAAAGGAAGCGAACCAAAAGCCATCCCTGCTTCATGGTTTAAAACAACAGCCAACTGATTCATTTTTGACAAATAAATTTTTTTTTGAGTAGGGCTAATAAAATAATGATTAATGAAACGGAGACACTTTATTAAATTGACAGGTGCATCAATGGCATCGCTACTTGTGGCAAATTATATCAAAGCGGAAGGGGTTTCTTCCAGCCTTATTCAAATGCCCGACAGCATAAAGATTTTATCAGATGAAGAATATGTGCTTTTGCAATCATCAGATAAGCGAACATGGACCTACAGGGATGTTGTTGTCAGGTTGAAAAATAACAAGCATTCCGTTTCCGTATTTGTGCAGTCGCCGACACTGCCTTTAAAGGATGTGCAGATCTCATGGAAATATGCAACCGGCAAAAATGTAAAAGTGCTGGGAGATGCCTGGGAGCGTAGCTATGCCGACTTGGGATTTCAGCCTGCGGATGCATCTGTAAAAATGCCCTGGTATTGTATTGAGCACAACGGAGAACATACGGTATGTTTTGGTGTAAAAACAGGTTGTAACGCTTTTTGCTATTGGCAGGTTGATGAAAATAATCTTGTTTTAAATCTTGATATACGTAACGGCGGAAATGGCGTTCAGCTTGGTACAAGGGAATTGCATGGAGCAGATATTGTTACCGCCAGTAATGTTGGGAAGGACAATGTTTTTGCAACCGCTCGTCGTTTTTGCAGCCAAATGTGTGATAAACCATTAACGGTAAAGCAACCCGTATATGGTATAAATGATTGGTATTTTGCATACGGTAATAATTCCGCAGATCTCATTTTGAAACATACATCGATGCTTGCTCCACTGGCCACCAATACTTCCAACAGGCCATTTTCGGTTATAGATGATGGCTGGTCGCTTGGAACGGATTATACAAAAACCAATGACAAATTTCCTGACATGCCCGGGCTTGTAAGCGAAATAAAAAACCTGGGCATGCAGCCGGGTTTGTGGACAAGACCCTTACTGGCAAAACAGGGAGAAAAAGAAAACCTTTTTATTAAAGGTCGTGGACAAATACTTGACCCCACTATTGACGATAACGATGAATTCGTGAAAAGTATTTTTCGACTATATAAACAATGGGGATTTGAACTGGTGAAGCATGACTATACCACATTTGATATTTTCGGAAGGTGGGGAAAGGAAATGAAAAACGGAATGACCGATGTCGGCTGGCAATTTAACGACAGGTCTAAAACAAATGCAGAGATCATTCTCAATTTGTACAAATCAATCCGTGAAGCATCAGGCGATATGTACCTGATTGGTTGTAATACAGTGAGTCATTTATCCGCGGGTTTATTTGAATTGTACAGAACGGGCGATGATACAAGTGGTAAGGAGTGGAACCGTACCAAAGAAATGGGTGTAAACACCATGGGCTTTAGAATGGTGCAGCACAGAACTTTTTATGAAGCGGACGGCGATTGTGTAGGTTTAACAACAGCGGTGCCATGGGAGAAAAATAAGCAGTGGATGCAACTGCTTGCTCAAAGCAGTGCGCCATTATTTATTTCCGCACAACCGGAAGCCGTAGGAGCGGAGCAAAAACAATTCATCCGTCAATGTTTTACTGATGCGTCAAAAGAACAGTCAATTGGCGAACCACTGGATTGGCTGAACAATATGTTTCCAAAGAAGTGGAACCTTGACAGCAGGATAGTTGAGTTTAATTGGGACTAACTACCAACATGTTTTTCCTGAACCTGGTTCCTGGTAAATAAGGCAGGTAAAGCTTGGTAGGAAATTATCAATCTTTCAGATCTTTTGGGGCAGGTGCTGTCATGTCAGGGGATCATCAACGTGTTGTTTTTTTGATCATGTACAAATTAATGACAGGAAGAATATCACGCATACAAATTACTGTTACAAACCTGTTCCGAAAGGGCATTATTTTTATCGCGCTTGTATTGCAAATAACACTGATTGCGGCACAATCCATGCGGGTTATTTCCACAAAAGACGGTTTGCCGCAATCCTTTGTTTCGGGTTTGATACAAGATGATTCATCGTTTGTCTGGATAGGTACACACAACGGGCTCGCTCGTTTTGATGGTATTAATTATGAAATTTTTCAGCATGATCCTTTTGATTCGGCATCCCTGTCTTCCAACCTGGTTGCATGGATACAAAAAGCTCCCGATAATAAATTGTGGATCGAATATGAAACAGGTGAAATAGATGTGATGGATATGGATTCCGAAACGGTTCGCCACTATCTGAAAGGAAATGCCGGTCGTCGCCAGGATATGGTTCGTTTCACAAGAGGAGGATGGTTGGTAGACAGCGATAGTTTATTTTGGGGCATTTTGTATCCAACCGGATTGAACTATTACAACCGCCGAACAAATGAGGTAAAAGGCTAACACCTTTTGAGAACAACCGGGATGATAATACGATAAACGGCATTGCGGAGGGAAAGGATAAACAAATTTGGATACTTACCAATAAAGGGATCGTTGCATATAATAAAAAGCAAGGGATATTTAGTTACTGGAACAATCCCTATGCGCAGGAATACGGCAAGTTTGATGAAGGTTCAGCAGCGCCTTGTGATCTGCGTGAACGGTTGAATGGTGAGTGGATGTGGGGAGACAAAAGAAACCTGTTTTTCTTTAACCCCGCCAACAAAGCTTTTCGAACTGTACCTATCCCATATCCATCCGACCATGGCATCCGTTGGATTCGGGGCGGGCCCGATGGAATGGAATATTTTGAAGCCGGTGGAAAAATATCCAAATACAGTGACAGCAGGGGCGTGTCGCTTGTTGGAAATAATATAATAACCTCTTTGGGAAATGTGAAGTCGTTTATTATAGACCATTCAGGATTGATTTGGGTAGGGACCAATGCAGGAGGCATCAAACAAATAGATCTTAAAACACCTTATTTCGAATCTTACATTTATAAAAAAAGCTATGGTGATGATATGATGCAGCGTGTGTTTGGTGTAAACATGCGCCGGTTCTTTAACTGGACAGTCGCCAATGATAGAATCGCTTCCCCCAGTTATGAGATAAGATCTGTAATAAGCAAAAAACAAAACAGGCTCTATATTGCTCTTAATAAAACGGTCTGTTATTATGATAGTGTACGCCGGCAGCTGGTGAAGCTTCCGGAACCCAATGGTGTTTCACGAATAATGGGCATAACCATAATGCCTGACGGCTCACCTGCCATAGTGGGAGATGCGTGTGTAGTATATGTGTATCATGCCGGGAATAATTGCTGGCAGTTGATATCATTTGCTGATCAGATTAATAAAGAATTTGAAAACGTGCCGCTGGTCCTTGACCTGCTGGCAGATGATAAAAGTATCTGGATGACCACTGATTCCAGGGGATTGATTAAACTGGATCTACAAACAAAAAAGATGCAGCATTTTTCTCAAGACCAAAATCAGGGTGCATTGCCTGCGAATCAGCTGCTCGGTTTGCGCGCTGACCCACATGATCATGATATTATTTGGATAGGCAGCTATGAGGGGCTTATTAAATTTGACAAGAAAACAGGTAAATCAGTCGTCTATTCACTTAAGCAGGGCATTCCGGATAATATTATTTATTCAATATTGTCCGATCGTTTAGGAAATCTGTGGTTCAGCACCAACAAAGGTTTATGCCGTTTTGACCTTGTTAATAACAAAATGCGGGTGTTTCAATCACAGCATGGTTTGCCGGGAGATGAGTTTAACAGGTTTCATCATATGGAATTGCCTGATGGTAAATTTATTTTTGGTGGTCCGGAAGGCTGGACCATTTTTGATCCCTTGTCTATGAAAGATGATGATTTCAAACCCGCCATTGCCTTAACTGATTTGAAGGTTAACAATATAGAGGTCACGCCATATAGGGCCAACGCGGTGCTCTTGTCGCCCTTGAATACCGTTGATAAATTGGTATTGCCTTATGAGCAAAATACCATAAACATTGGCTTTGCCGGGTTGGAATTCAGTCAACCACAGGAACTGCAATACCGTTATATGCTGCGCGGATATGATAAAGATTGGGTGCAGGCCGGCAACAATCGCCAGGCAAGTTATACACAAATTCCTCCTGGCTATTATACATTTTTGGTAAATGCAAGCAATACTTCCGGTAACTGGAGCCCTTATATTAAATCAATAAAGGTGCAGATAATGCCGCCTTGGTGGGCCAGTAAAATGGCGTATCTGTGTTATTTGACCATCTTTGCGGGTTTGATATATACTTTTATCCGTTTGCGTGTGAGAACTTTGCTGATGCGACAGGAAATGGTTCTAAAGGATAAAGAAACATTGCAATTGAAAGAACTTGATGATATGAAGTCAAGATTTTTTTCAAATATAACCCATGAGTTCCGTACGCCTCTAACGCTGATTATGGCGCCGGCGGAACAGTTGAAGGCTACACATAAAAAAGAAGCAGGCACAATCAAGCTCGCAGACACGATTGTAAATAACGCTAAACAATTGCTGATGTTGGTAAACCGTTTGCTGGACCTTTCAAAGCTGGAAGCCCGGGCATTCCGGTTGGTGGAGCAACGTGGAAACCCCGCAACCGTTATAAGTTCGGTTGTTAATTCATTTGAAGTAGAGGCCCGGTTAAAACAGGTGCACCTTTCATTTCACAATCATGCCGGAAACCTGGAATGCTGGTTCTATGCAGACGCGATTGAACGGATCGTGTATAATCTTGTGTCGAATGCAATAAAATTTACCAGGCCCGAAGGGAAAATCGATGTGTCATTGTCGGTGAGTAAGAATGCCTTGCAATTGGAAGTGAAGGATACAGGCATTGGTATTCATGAAAAAAAACTGCCGTTCATCTTTGACCGTTTTTACCAGGCCGGAGAAAATACAGGACTTGCAGATGAAGAAACAAACACAGGCACAGGTATAGGATTGTCTATGGTTAAAGAATTGGTGGATCAGATGGAAGGCGGGATTGAAGTGGAAAGCAGCATAGATGAATCTGCCGGAACCCTTTTTTTACTTATGCTTCCCTATAGGCAGGAGGCGCCGGACATTGCACCGCTAATAGAACTCCCTGTAGCGGAGGCTACCGCAATGGCTGAAAATGAAGAAAGGCATTTGGCAGGAGAAAAAGAAACGCAGGAGCAGATACTTGTTGTTGAGGATAACCGTGAGTTGGCTTCTTTCGTTGTGGATATTTTATCAAAACAATACATAGTAAAACATGCATTAAACGGAGAACAGGGATTAGACATCGCGTTGTCAATGATGCCGGATATTATTATCAGCGATGTGATGATGCCGGTGATGGATGGCTATGAATTTGTTGCCCGATTAAAAGAAGATATTCGGCTGAATCATATTCCTGTGATCCTGCTCACCGCAAAAATTACAAAAGAGAATGTGTTGGAAGGACTTGCAAACGGCGCGAACGATTATCTTACCAAACCCTTCCATCCGATAGAATTATTATTACGCATCAAGAACTTGTTAACCAGCCAGCAAACGTTGCGGGATCGTATGCGGATGGAGTTATCATCTCCGGATCATGTAAATAATATAAATGCCATTGCAGCCGACCCGGAAATGCAGGATGTGTTCCTGACCAAATTGCATGAGGAACTTGATCACCATATGGATGACGCGTTGTTTGGGGTGGATCAACTGGTACGTGTCATGGCAATGAGCCGTAGTAGTCTTCACCGCAAGTTGAAAACCATTACAGGGATGTCAACCACTGAAGTGATCAGGCGACATCGTTTAAAATCGGCCACTGGTTTTTTAAAACAGGGCTTCAGCAGTGCTGAAACTGCCTACAAATCTGGTTTTGGAAGCCCTGCATATTTTACCAAATGTTTCAGGGAGGTATATGGCATTACACCCGGTGATTATATTCTCCAACATAAACAATTATAATAACGAGTTGCTTTAACAGCTGCTTCTTTTCTCCTGAATCTAAGTGAACAAATCATTATGACGAATAGCTTTTTATATTTGCATATTCATCATTTAGGCAACTATCGCCTGGAAACTGGCGGATAAATGGCGGGCAGTACAAATAAAGCATTGATTTATAGCGGGAGTTCGAATCTCCTCTTCCGCACAGTGTTAATAAAGTCCTGTAAATTAATTATTTGCAGGACTTTTTTTATTCATTTTCTTCACCTTTCTCAGTTGGCCTGACGCGGTCCAAACGTTACCAGAACACTATCATTGCAGTCTTTATCCGGAAAAAATAGAAAGTAATTCCAAAGTAGATTTCTAATAAAAGAGAATCTCATCAGGGACTTATGTTACCTAAGAGATTATTTTAGGTTTTAGATATCAGGAAGATTTCCTAAGTTCATTTTGCACAACCTAAACCCTTATACCAATACTAAAAGCCCCCTCAATATGAAAAGACTGATAACAATTCTACTAGTGATTTGCACAAACTTTAGTTTTGGACAGACTGATGTTTTAAAAGAATATCAAATGGCAGATAGTTTTATGCAGAAAGACGATTTCAAATCTGCGTACAACATCTTTAAGAATATAGAACCAAAATGCGACAAAAAGGATACAATTTATAATTACATCTTGTGGTATTATACAAGTTCTGCGACACAAATTGAAAAAGCCTATAGAGACAACCAACAATTTGACAGTTCACTTTATTATGGTTTGGAAACCTTAAAACTCATTGAGAAAGGCAAGCCGTATTTTGACGAGACATTTGCAAGTAGAGAATACTTTATGACTAAGAATATTGTAGTCTCTTATTTTGGTTTAGGACAACTTGATAATGCTAAAAAGTATAAAGACATACTTTACAACGCATACAAAAGCAAGGCTCTGCCTAAGGGGATGGACGAATATTTCAACTTTACTTTTTTTAAGTGGCAAGACAAAAATATATGGGGATATGAGTGGTTTGAAGATCTGCCGGAAGATAGATTTTCCAAAAGTTTTTCCAAAGTTGTTTACTATGTTTATAGTACAAACCCGGATGGCACAGACAAGGACCAACTTTACAGGCTTCACGTTTTAATGTTTCATAGCATAGACCCTTCAAGCAAAATAGATTATGTCTTAACTAAAAGGCTTGAAACTGCAAAAAATGAAGTTAGTGGAACATTGTATGCTTACACATACACAAAAGATATTGACTACAGTAAGTTACAAGCTGACATAAAAGAAGTTCTAAAAGGCAACTATCAACCTGACAGTAAATCAATAATTAATAAAAACTGACAAGTAGCACTGTACACAACAGAGGTATCACACATACACCCCAAAATTTCGCGAAATGAAATTTTTATATAGTTTGATCTTCGTTCTTTCAGCTACAAACTTTACATATGCTCAAAATTGTAAGCTATTAGATAAAGAAGCGTTTTTTAAGTCAATGAAATTTGGAAAGCCAATTCCTGACGACCTTCTTATCTGTTCAAAGCTTCAACGGAATGAGCTTTTTCGCGTTGAGTACGACAGTCTGGATCAACATTGCAGGCATAAATATGCTGACGTTTTTAGATTTATGTCTAACTCCTATTCTTTTTTACAAATTTATACGCATCCAAATGGAGAAATTATTGCGGTAGAGTTGTACACCTTTTTTGAAGATAACCGGGATGATACGTCTAAAATTTACGACCCTCCCGCAAACTTTACTAAGACATACAATAAGCTGATCAAATTGTATGGTACGCCGGATAGGATAAGAAATCCAAGCAAATATGATTCACTTTTCATTAGAGATACAGGAATGGAAAAGGAAGCTGATTGGGTGTGCGGCAATACAGCATTAACATTTCGGGTACGATATGGTGCCAGAAGGAAAGATCTCAATGTTTTTCATGTGAGATTAGACAAAATTGAGATTCCCTTGCCAGACGTGAAAGAAGAAAGAGTACAGTAAAGTTTGCCCCTTCTGGTTTTAAACAAAGACTTGTAAAAAATAGATGCGCTTGTTCTTACAAGCAATTCTCTAAGGTGTTTATTTATCAATGACCTGTTGCACGGGTAATCCATCCATTTGTTACCAAACGATAAATATTTGTGGTTGTGTCCCGGCCTGAAGCGGACCAGGCGTAATCCCAGGTTGTGTTGTCGTGGCCACCACCTTTTCTCACATCTATTGAACTGATTGATCCATTTGCATTCAGTGCTTTGTTTTGGTCCCGTGCGGGCCACAGCGCACAACAACCTTGTTGGTCATTATCACCGTGAACGAAGTGGAACACATCGCCCTTAACCCTTTGGTATGTTGCTGCTGAAGGAAACTTTACCGGAATGCTAACCATCCAAACCTTTTTAATTTTCGTGGAATATTTGGATTCGCCGTAAGTCGTTACTGCATTATCCCAACTGGCAATATCCCACACGTCGCTTGCGCCCTGACTAAGTCCAATAAGAGCTACATATTTGTATTTGCCGTTTGCGTCTGTGGAAAGATCGCAACGGTAATTTGCGAAAACGTAATCAAATACCTGGTTGCTTAAGTTTGGTTGCGCGATTGCTCCAGACGATGGGCTTTGCACAACAACATGAATGATGCTATCAGCAATTGTTCCCTGGATACGATTCAATGAAACCTGCCTGCCGAAGCCGGCATTCATAAGAAGGATCAACCCTCCTTTATCTGCGGTTTCATTATTTCCACAGAAGTGAAATATCACCGGATATTTTTTTGCAGGCAATTGATTATAGCTGGCTGGCAGTCTGACCAAGCCTTGTAAGGTGTTAGAAAACTTAACTGGTTTCATTCCGGAATATTGAGCCTTCGTAGAAAGCAGGGTAAAAGAAAGCAAGATGGTCAGCAGTTGTTTCATTACTCACATCAAATTTGAAAATTTGAGGATTTGAAAATTTGAAAATGCTTTTGGTTCGCCCTTCTGGATCTATTGTTTTTTTCTAGATATCGGAGAGTTAGTCTGAAAAATGAAAGTTGCACGAAAACAATTTTCAAATTCTCATATTTTCAAATAAAGCACATTCTTAAAATTTCCGAATCAAAAAAAAGTTACGCCCACAGATGTTCAGTCATCGCTCAAGTTTAATCTCTTTCTTCAACACAATTCTAAATGTCGTGCCTTTACCAACTTCAGAGTTTTTTACAAACAATTCTCCCTGGTGATATTGATCAATGATTCTTTTAGCAAGACTTAAACCCAGACCCCATCCACGTTTCTTGGTGGTGAAACCGGGCTTGAATATTTTGACAAGATTGGCGGAAGAAATTCCCTTTCCTGTATCTGAAATATCCACTACTATTTCATCGGCGTGGTCCTGGATATCGGCTGAAATTTTTCCTTTTCCCTCCATCGCATCCAATGCGTTTTTTAGCAGGTTTTCAATTACCCAGTCAAACAAGGGGGGAGAGATCATGGCATTCAACACGTCGCGATCATGCGTTTGCACGGAGAAATCAACTCTGCCGGGGGCACGTTTTTTCATGTATTCCACCATCGCTTGCACCTGGTTTATTACGTTGCTGCTTTCGAGTTTTGGTGTGCTGCCAATTTTGCTGAACCGGTCAGATACCAGCTTTAAGCGGCTCACATCCTTTTCCATTTCCTTTACAATGTTCTCGCTGGAGTTGTCTTCCTTCAACATTTCCAACCAGGCTTGCAATGAAGAAAGAGGCGTTCCCAACTGGTGCGCCGTTTCTTTCGCCATCCCTGCCCAAACCTGGTTTTGTGTGGATTTGTTTCGAATGTTTGTCAGTGTTAATATGAGGACAAGGAAAACAATAACGATCAAAAGCTGGATCAGCGGATAGTATTTTACTTCGTTCAGCAGTTTGGTATTGCCGTAATAGTATTTGTTGGCAATAAATGGTTCCTGGCTTAGGATGATGAGCAGCGGGTCATTGGATTTGCTGAATTCTTTTAATTTTTTGGAGAGAAATTTCGGATCGCGGGCAACGCTGGCACTGTCGAGATTTATGAAATTTACGATGCTGTCGCGTTCATTCGTTTCAATGATGGGAATGTCCGTTTGCTCATTCCGGATCATGTTCGGTAGGGAAAAATCCATGCCTGGGTTTTGCACTACTGCCTTGCTGGCCTCCACCCACTGCATTACTTTTTGTTTTTCATCCTTCGCAATTTTGGAGCCTAGGTATTGCGAATAGAATATTGTTCCGCTGATGATAGCGATTCCCAGCAATGCCAGCAGGCTTCTCCAATTGAATAATGATGCAAACATATTTTATTTCTGTGCGGGCTACGGGCCTGCATTTGCGCATTGTTTGGGTGTTGCAGGGTGAATGCAATTCGCCCCTACGGCAACCAAGCGTTTATTAAAAAACCATTACTTCGTGTATGTATAATCGTACAGAATCTTTCCCTGCAATTCGTTTCGCTTGTTGTAACAGAAATCTGCTGCCTTCAAACCATCTTCATCGTATTTGTAATACCATTTCTGGTAATCGTTACTACCCTCAGGAACAACGGTCATTACAGAAAGTTTGTTCGATTCATCGTACTCAAACATATAATCAGGCAACATGCGCTTTGCTTTCTGGTTGTATCTTACTACATCGGTAAGTCTGTGTTTATCGTCGTAATAGTAGAACACAGTGGGTTGTGGAATGGCAACATTTCTTTTGGCATGCTCTTCTGTTGGATTTCCGTTGTCGTCCAGTACATAAGTGATCCAGGTGGTGTCCGCGCCGTTGCGAACCCTTAGCATAGAAACAGGATTTCCCTTTTCATTGTATTGCCATGTGTGTACCTCAACGTTTATAATATTTGCAGCCTGGCTGGAGCTTTTAATAGCCGTTAACCGGTTTGACGCGTCGTAGCTGTAATCCGTGGTAGACACAAGGTGTGCGGAGCTGTCAATTGTTTCGGTTAGTAGATCACTTTTATTGTAAAATGCGGTGAAAAATGACTCACCGGCATCTGTTGTTTTAGTGTAGGTAACTACTTTGTCTTGCGCCGCTGAAACTTTTTGATTGCAATCGAATCCTTCGGTCACCTCATTATTTTGAATGAAACTTTTAAGAACTACCGTGGCAACGTTTGCCTTTTTCAAAAGGTGGTAGTTATTGCTCACTTGCTGAGTGGTAATAATATCCTTGTAATAATATTGCGCATTGGCACAAAGCGAAACAAGTACGAGGGCAAGGCACGTTAAAAACTTAAATAGGCTTTTCAATCTTCAAAATTTTAAATGAAACAATTCATTAAGAGGGGGATTGCAATTCGCCCCTGCGGATGTTTTCACCAGTAAAGCAAAGTAATAGTTTATTTGCTAAAATATACCCACTCTTTCAACTGAATACTTGCTGCTCAATCAAATTTGTATTTATTTTTAACGAAATTTAACCCGTGTCACATTTTCACCAACGAAAAGAAAAAAACTGTCTTAACTGCGAAACTGAGGTAATTGGCCGCTTCTGCCATGTTTGCGGTCAGGAAAATATTGAACCCAAAGAGTCCTTTGGTCATTTGGTCATGCATTTCTTTGAAGATATTACGCACTTTGACGGCAAGTTTTTCAGCAGCGTCGTAATGCTGTTTAAGAAGCCCGGTTTCCTGGCCAAAGAATACCTGAAGGGTCGCCGTGCCTCATATCTGAACCCTATCAGGATGTACGTGTTTACTTCAGCGATATTTTTTTTCCTGTTTTTTGCGTTTTTTAAACCGGGTTTTCATCCCAACAAAGAGCGTAAAAATGACCCGAAAGCAATGACAAAAGTCGAGGATAAGATGGACGAAGAGGATTCAATTGCATTAGCCAAATCGAATGCGCTCGCGAAAAGCATACCTATTACTATTGATTCAGCCAATAAGATAAGTATCAGTGGTGACGGGCAGGAGTTTACAGATAGAGAGGAATATGACAGATACCAGAAGTCACTTCCGAAGGAGAAAAGAGATGGGATCCTAAAAAGACTATATGTGCATCGTATGATAGCGTTGCACAAAAAATATGACAGGCCTGAAGGCGGTGGCGGTAAAGAGCTTATAGATGATCTGCTTGAGAGATTTTTCCATTCACTGCCATATATGTTGTTCGTTTCGCTGCCTTTGTATGCTTTGTTTTTAAAATTGCTTTATGTGCGGAACAAACAATTTTATTTCGCAGATCATGGCATTTTCCTGGTCTATCTGTACATTTTCACGTTTATCTTTTTGCTTGTATTCTTTACCTTGTCGAGAATTTCAGGGTTTGCCCATTTTTCCTGGTTATCGTATATCCTTATTTTGATGTTCTTGGGAGGCGTTTACTACGCATACAGATCCATGCGAAATTTTTATGAACAGGGAAGGCGTAAAACGATCGCTAAATTTCTTATATTCAATATATTAACTTCGGTATCACTGCTAATCCTTTTTACGATTTTCTTTGCTTTTTCAGTATACGTAATTTAATTTTTTATGGAACAGGAAAATTTGTCGGCAAGCTTTTTAAAATTAGTGCAGATCATGGATGACCTCAGGGAGAAATGCCCCTGGGATCGCAAGCAGACGATTCAAACGCTGCGCCAGCAAACCATAGAAGAGACTTTTGAACTTACCGACGCGATTACGGACGAGAGCTGGAAGGGCATAAAGGAGGAGCTGGGGGATTTGTTGCTGCACATCCTGTTCTACTCAAAAATTGGTACGGAACAACAGCAGTTTACTTTGACGGAAGTGATCGATGGTATTTCTGAAAAATTGATTTTCCGCCATCCGCATATTTATGGAGATGTACAGGTAAACGACGAGGAAGATGTTAAAAGGAATTGGGAAAAGCTGAAGCTTAAGGAGGGCAAGAAGTCCGTATTGAGCGGCGTTCCCAAATCCCTGCCGGCTACTGTAAAAGCAATGCGATTACAGGAGAAAGCGAAACAGGTGGGCTTTGAATGGGACAATAAAGAGCAGGTATGGGACAAGGTGCAGGAGGAATTGCAGGAGTTGCAGGAAGTAGTAAAAGAAAATGATAAGAACAAGATAGAAGACGAGTTTGGCGACGTGGTTTTTTCGTTGATTAATTACGCACGGTTTTTGCAAATAGATGCTGAAAATGCGCTGGAAAGGACAAACAAGAAGTTTATACAGCGCTTTACACAAATGGAAGACATTGCTTCACAACAAGGCAAACAACTACACGACATGACGCTGCAGGAAATGGATGCCCTTTGGAACACTGTTAAAAAGCAAAAGCAATCATCTTGAGAAGTTTTATTTCCGAAATTCTAAAACGTAATGCCTACTTCATATTAGCCGCCGCATGGCTGTTCACTATTGCATTTATCATCAATAACTATTGGGTTTCTTATTCTTCCGTAGAGAAACTGCGCAATGGCATTGAAAGACGGTTGCATAAGATTGAAGACGACGTTCAGGAATTTACGGCTGATAAAGCATTGCAGCAGGAACTACTGAGCGAAAACCCTTCCGAAAAAACGATCAATGATATTGTTGACAAACAGTTTGGCATTTACCTTTTCACGTTAAATGAATTCAATGAGCCGGAATTGCGATTTTGGAATACGCAAAATGCCATTCCGGACAGGGATCTGTTGTCAAGAGCAGATACAACTTCATTTGTAAAACTTAGCAACGGCCAGTATGAGTTCATTAAAACGCGGTCAGTCTACGATGGAAAGCCATTGATCATTGCCGCATTGATTCCGATAAGGAAAGAATATTTTATTGAAAACAACAACCTTGCAAGGGAAATAGAAGGCTTTCCGGAAGCGGAGAAGAAAATTTCACTCACAACGTATCAAACAGATTATCCTGTTTATTCCCAAAACGGCAATGTGTTGTTTTACCTGGAAGCAAAGCGAAACACACATCCTGTAAACAACAACAACTGGCTGTCACTTACGTTCATGCTCATTGGTATTGCGTTTCTAATGTTTTTCATAAACAATGCGGCGCACAGCATTTCCAATAAATACGATTATAAAACAGGGATAGGTTTTCTGTTGTTGATCATCCTTATTTTACGTGGAATTGTTTACCTGTTTCCTGGCTTGCTGAACCTGCGGCAGTTCATGCTTTTCGATCCAACGATTTATAGTTCGAGCGTTATCTTCAGTTCACTTGGCGACCTGCTCATCAATGCGTTTCTTTTTTGCTGGATCGTGTTGTTTGTACGGAGAGAAATTGGGGACAAGGACTTCATGCGTTATGTCAACACAATCTGGCAATGGCCATTGTACATCATCAACATCTTTTTGTATGTAGCCACTACGTTTGCCGTGGCCCGTATTATTCAAAGCCTGATAGCTGATGCAAGGATTTCTTTTAACGTAACGAATTTCTTCAGCATATTAAATCAGTACAGTTTTGCGGGATTCGTTGTGTTGGCCGCCATTACTTTCGGTTACTTTTTTCTTTCGCAGGTCATACTTAAAATTGTACAACCACTGGGCGTCGGAAAGCCTTATGTGCTTTATCTTTCCATTGCCATTGCCGGGCTGGTCCTGTTGAGCATTGTAACGCAGACCTCATTTGTTGAACTGAATATTTACGTGCTTATCTGGTTGTTATTTTACACATGGCTACAGAAGCAAACATTTTTATCAGAACTGGGAAACCGGTTCAATATTTCCCAGGTTATTTTCTGGTTGTTTATTTTCTCCATGTCGGTTGCTTCTATCATTATCGAAGAAAATACGAAAATAGAAATTGAGCAACGCAAACGAACAGCAGAGAAACTGGCATTGCAGGCAGATCCTTCCAGCGAGAGGCTTTTAAGCATTGTACTTACTTACGTTGATAATAATTTTCTCTATGGAAATTTTGAGCGTTTCAGGATGCCTATTTCAAATTCATATTTGAAGGACAGTTTGATTAACAAAAATTTCAGCGCTTATTTAGATCGATACAACAATCATATTTACACTTTTGATGAATCTGAAAAACCACTTTTTAATGAGGCGCCTGTTTCTTACGATACATTGAATACGATTTTTCAGATCGAAGGAAAACCAACGGCCGTAAATGATCTGCGATATTTTGAGAGAGCCTTTGATAAGTATTCCTACATTAGCAAGAAGACAGTAACGGATACACTCGGTAACACGGTTGGCTATTTCTTCATGCTTTCTGATCCTAAGTTTTATAAGAGTGATGCGCTTGTGCCGGAACTGTTCAAGCAGAGAAAAGATTTTCTGCCCAATGAATACTCGCCTTCGTACTCTTATGCGATTTACAACAACAGGGAATTGTTAAGCAATTTCAACGACTATCCGTTTCCAACGCAATTGGATTCCAGCACGCTGCCGAAGAATGATTTCACACAAGCGAGAAGAGATGGTTACGATGAGCTATGGTACCGTGATAACAACAAGGTGGTAGTCATTGCAAAGAACAATAACTATTTTATTGAAGCGATAACGCTATTCGCTTATCTCTTCAGTGCGTTTATATTGCTGGTGGCTTTGTTCCGCATTATCGCGCTCATCATACAATCTGGCTTGCGCTGGAAAAATTTGAAACCATACTGGCAGTTGAGTCTTCGTTCGCAAATACATGGAACGATCATTTTCATCAGCTTGTTTTCTTTTCTTGTAATTGGTATTGCAACCATTTTCTTTTTCATTAATCGCTACAATCAAACCAAGCAAGATAGGCTAACCAAAGCTATTCAAACTGTCAACAACGAAATACAAAATCGGGTAAAAGGCGATATAGGCTTCCGGGATATCATGCGACTGTATAAGATGGGTATTGATAAGGACCTGGAGGATATGATATCACGCGTTTCTGAAATTCACGGTGCTGATATAAATCTTTACAGCCTTGAAGGTGATTTGAAAATTTCATCGAATCCTTTTATTTACAACAAAGGAATTTTAAGCAGCAAAATGAACCCGCTGGCTTATTACAATGTACACAACAAAAAACTTGTGCAGTATGTAAACCAGGAAAGAATGGGCGGCGTAGATTACCAGAGTGTATACTGCCCGCTGCGTGATGACAAGGGTGAAGCTTATGCATACCTGAACATTCCTTCTTTCGATACACAAACGGAATTAAAGAGGGAGATTTCAAACTTCCTTGTAACCATCATCAACCTTAACGCTTTCATTTTTCTTATTGCCGGTATCATCGCTTTAGTGATCACAAACCGCATCACTTCTTACTTTACGCTGATCGGAAATAAGATGAAGGAAATCAATCTTGGCACCATGAATGAGGAAATTACATGGAGCCGTGACAATGAAATTGGAGGGCTGGTGAAGGAGTACAACAAAATGGTGAAGAAGCTCGAGGAAAGTGCTGCGGCGCTTGCTAAAAGCGAGCGGGAAGGAGCGTGGAGAGAAATGGCAAAACAGGTGGCCCATGAAATCAAAAACCCGCTTACGCCGATGAAGCTGAGTATTCAATACCTGCAAAAAGCTATTGACAACAACATGCCGAACGTAAAGGAGCACACCGCAAATGTGGCGCGGACACTGGTTGAACAAATTGATCACCTTTCAAAAATCGCGTCTGACTTTTCACAGTTCGCCAATATTGGAAATGTCAGGAATGAAGTGTTCAATCTGAATAGCGTTTTATCTTCCCTTGGTTCTTTATATGAAAAAACGGAAAATTTCGAATTGTCGTTGAATCTTCTACCGAATAAAATTTATGTGCTGGCAGATAAGACACAGCTAAACCGCTTGTTTACAAACCTTTTGCAAAATGCCGTAGAAGCCTGTTCAAAGGAAGAGTATCCGCAAGTGATTATCAACGAAGAAATAGTAGATGACAAAGTGATCATTACGGTGAAAGACAACGGTGAAGGCATTCCGGCGGACACGAGGGCCAAAATATTCATTCCAAACTTTACCACTAAATCTTCCGGAACCGGACTGGGGCTTGCCATGAGCAAGAGCATCGCTGAACATGCGCGCGGAAACATCTGGTTCGAAACTGCAGAAGGAGTTGGTACTACTTTTTTTGTTGAATTACCTATCGTGAGAATGGTGGATTAAATTGAAAATTGAAAGTTGAAAATGAAAAAGAATGTCTAAATGGGTTTTTGTAAGGCTCTTTTTCTAGGCGCAAAAAGCTTAAGTTATTGAACATTATGCGGTTCATAAATCCTTATTTTCAACTTTCAACTTTCAATTTTCAATTAAAACTAACTTTTTTAGCAAAAAATGAAAGCTGTTTCGTAAAATTGTATAAATATTCAGAAGATGCCTACGCAAATAAAATGTACGAATTGTGGTCATGAGTTTCCATTAGAAGATGCATTGAACGATGAATTAAAGGAGGCGATTGAAAAGGAAAAGCAAGAGCTGCGTCAGCAGGTTATTGACTACAAGCGGACAAAGGACGATGAACTAAAACGCAAGGACGAAGAGTTTTCCGTAATCAGGAAAAAACAGGAAGAGGAATTTGCTGCCAACGCGAGAAAGCAGGAGGAGAAATTTCAAGTGCAATTGGAAACAGAAATAAAGAGAAAGAATCAACAGTTGGAAGAAAATCTTCGCAAAAGCATCACTGCGGATTATGAAGGCAAACTGGAATTTCTTGAACTGAATAACAAAGAGAACGAGGAAAAACTGAAAGAGGCAAGAAAAAAAGAAATTGAATTCTTACAAAAAGAAAAAGAACTTCAAAATAAGGAAGCTGAGCTAGAACTTTCCCTTCAACGCAAGCTGCAGGAAGAACGCGGCAAGCTTTCTGAAGAGATAAGGCAAATTGAGGAGCAGAAAAATGCAGCCAAGGAAACAGAGTTCAATCTTCGCTTAAAGGAATTGGAAAAGCAACTGGAGGACCAGAAAAAGCTGGCCGAAGAAATGAGGCGCAAGGCTGAGCAAGGCAGTATGCAATTGCAAGGCGAGGTGCAGGAGCTGGCGTTGGAGGAAATGTTGCGTGCGTCATTTCCGTTTGATGTGGTAAGTGAAGTGGGTAAAGGCGTTCGTGGTGCAGACTGTATCCTTACTGTAAGAAATAACTTTGGGCAGGAATGCGGCAAGATTATTTTTGAAAGCAAACGCGCCGAAAATTTTGGCGGTGAGTGGGTGGAAAAACTAAAGAACGACATGCGCAGCCAGGGTGCTGACATTGCAGTACTGGTTACAAAAAAAATGCCGAAGGATATGGACAATTTCGGCGATGTAAACGGTGTGTGGGTTTGTTCGTTTGCTGAAGTAAAACCGCTCATACATGTCTTGCGCGACGGACTTGTAAAGATTGCCACTGCAACAAAATTCCAGGAGAACCGCGGCGACAAAATGCATTTGCTCTATAACTATCTAACCAGCCATGAGTTTGCAGAACAATGGAATGCTATTCGCGAAGGATTTATGAGCATGCGCATTTCCATACAAAAAGAACGCGATGCCATGGAGAAGTTGTGGAAGGCAAGGGAGAAGCAATTGGAAAAAGTATTACTGAATGCGGCCCATATTCGCGGTTCGATAGAAGGCATTGCCGGCCAGGATTCTATTGATCTTAATTTGCTGGATGATGCGAGCAGTGACCTTTTGAACTAATAACTGAGTAACTGAATGACTGAATAACTGAGTGTTTGATATTTATAGTGCAAAATCGAAAATGAGCACTCAGTTATTCAGTTACTCAGTTATTCAGTCTACTGTATCTTCTTCGTAAACATTTTTCCAATCTCCTTTGCTGCATCAGCATATGTTTCTGCAAGTCGGGCGCCTGTATCATAGTCGCTGAAAGACATTGTTCTTCCTAGTGCCTTGTCTACCGTAATTTTTGCCAGCACTTTACTTTTATCGGTTGCATCGACAACGGTGAGTATGGCATTGTGTTGTGCATTTTTTCTGCTGATCCCAATATTATATCCCGGCTCAAGAAATATAGTGTGATAGATAATGGTATATTTTGCTTTGCCGTCGTTGGTTATTTTAAGTGTGGGACAATGTTCTTGAAAAAGTTCGACAAATTTAGCTCTATAACGTTCGCCTTTATCATCCTCCCATGCTTTGGCCCATGTATCGCCGGTGCCAGGTTTTTTTCCATTCATTTCAGCTTGTTTGTTGGTGACATAATCCTTCTCGTTATCGTACTTCCCTACTTTCATATCTTCATAAGTAAGTTCAAGATTGATCGATTTTTCGTTCTTGAGGAACGAAAGATCTCCTTGTTCCAGTGACAGTTTTTGGGAGAAGGCATTAACTGAGCAAGTAGTCAATATGCCGACTAATGAGGCTTTAAATAATAGGTTCATAAACGGTGTTTTGCTGTTAAAAATATTATCAATAACAAAATTGTCTTGAGCCAGGTTGAATGAACTGTAAAAATTGGAGAATCAATTGTAGTTCAAGGTGTCCATAACTTACATTTGTAAAAAAAACTGTGCATGTGGGAGGCCTATAAGAAAGGTTTTAAAGCTTATCTCCAACTGGAAAAATCTCTTTCGGATAACTCCGTTGAAGCTTACCTGCGTGACATCGAGAAGCTCACACAATTCATGCTGCAAACGGATACCAAAAGAACTCCTTCTCAACTTGAGCTAAAAGATCTTCAGCTGTTTTTAAAATGGATCACCGAGCTTGGGATGACGGCCACGTCGCAAGCGAGAATTATTTCCGGACTTAGAAGTTTTTACAAATATTGTTTGCTTGAAAATATTACCACAAAGGACCCCACCGTTTTATTGGATGCACCCAAGCTGAAAAGAGCGCTACCGGACGTGCTGAGTTTCGAAGAGATTGAAGCGATTATTGGCCAGATAGACCTTAGCAAACCTGAAGGAGGTCGCAATAAAGCAATTCTTGAAACTTTATACAGCTGCGGTTTGCGGGTAAGCGAGCTGGTGAACTTAACCATCAGCAACCTGCATCTTGATGTAGGATTTGTGCGCGTAATCGGAAAGGGAGATAAGGAAAGGCTGGTGCCCATCGGCAGCGATGCTGTTAAATATATCAATATTTACCGCGATGAGATACGCGTTCATGTTCCCATCAAAAAAGACAATGAAGACATCTTGTTTTTAAACAGGCGTGGAGCAAAGCTTACCAGGGTAATGATCTTTTTGATGATAAAAGATCTTGTGCAGAAGGCGGGCATCCATAAAACCATTTCACCACACACTTTTCGCCATTCGTTTGCCACCCACCTCGTAGAAGGCGGTGCGGATCTGCGAGCGGTGCAGGAAATGCTGGGTCACGAAAGCATTACGACAACGGAGATTTATACGCATCTCGACCGCGAATTTTTAAGAGAAACGCTGCATAAGTTTCATCCGGCATTTAAATAAGTGAAAATGGAAAATTGAAAGTTGAAAATGAAAAGAGCCGGCTGCAAAGCCGGCTCTTTTCATCTTTTAGCATTAAAAGTTAAAAATCTACGTTTATGGACCCGCTATAACTAGTGTCGATTCCAACGGGAAGTCCAACACTTTGAGCATCGATGAATTTACCTGATAAAGTAGTTTGCTTGTTCGGGTATATGAACAGGCTTTTGTTACTTAAATCGACCTTATGACCAATTGTTTCTGGGTTTACTTGCGTAATGCCATTAATTTTAATCCCAAGACCATTGTTAGAACCTAAAGCATAATAGACAAGCCCCTTAGAGAAGTATGGCGAAAAACTATGTTTTTGAAAATCTTGTCCTGTTAAAGTGCCCGTTGCAACGTTATAATACGCCGGAAGAGAATCAATGTAAACATCCATGCGTTTGTATTCTGAAGGGATAGAATCTTTGAAGTTGATAGCCAATTTGCCGGTCAATCTTGAAGGCTGAATGTTGTTAAATGAAGTGTCAGATTTTCCAATTCTTAGCTGTTTCTTATAAAGAAAAATGTCCTGTCCTCCTTCATCGTACCATCCGGAATAACAAACAACTTTCAAGGTGTTTAGGTTGCTAACGGTATTCACAAAAGCAGTGTCTTTAGTAGATGCGCCAATTACAAAAGTGTACAGACCCGCTTGTAACTTATCCGTGATAAGCCCAAAATCTTGTGAATAGCTTCTGTTTTGCATCTGCCTGTTTACAAGATTTCCAAGGGAATCGTAGACGAAATACAAAAGGGTGTTAACGTAAGGAACCGTTACGCCCTGAGTGCCGAGGCCTGCTGTTGATATTGTGTTTGAAGATATATCGCTATAAGAAGCCTGAAAATTCTGAACATTAAACTGCACATTGTACGTGGGTTGATCATTTTGTGCAGGAGCTGCTGTGTCGGATTTCTTACAGGAATAGGCGAACGCGAACAGGGCAAACACGAGTAGTAGACGAGTTTTTTTCATAGAGTTTAAGAGTGAGTTTTAAATGAGCTGCAAATCAAGTAATTATAATTGAATCATACAACTGAAAAGGCTTTTTTTTCGGTAAAAATGATATTCTGGGAGATGTAAAGCTAATTTTCATGGATGACCAAACGAAGCGTTATTTTTTTATGACATTTTCAAAAAAAAACGAAAAAACTCTTTCATTATTTAAATTATATTATACTTTTGCGGCCAATAATTGTTCTTCTTAAAAAGACGGAATTGAACGATCAACTGCAACATATAAATTCTTCTTTGCCTGGCTTCCGACCGGAAAGCTACTGCATGCCTCGACCGCGACGTGGTTGCTGATAGGACGAGCCATTAAAACCGGCCCCTATCAGTGGAAAAATCCCAATAGATGAACGTCGCACGTTTTTTGAACTATTTTTCATTGATTTAATTTTACATAATTGGAAAATCAGGAAATAATTGTCCGGGTGGCAACACCTGCCGACAAAGGCTATTCGCAATTGATTACCGATGAAATGGAAGCTTCAGCTAAGGCCCGCGGAACGGGTATCGCTAAGCGCTCACCTGATTACATTGCGAAGAAAATGGAAGAAGGTAAGGCCGTTATTGCTTTAGCCAAAGATGGCTCCTGGGTGGGCTTTTGCTACATCGAAGAATGGAGCCATGGTAAGTTTGTGGCAAATTCTGGACTTATCGTTTCCCCAGCATTCAGAAAAAGCGGCGTTGCCAAATCTATCAAGCAAAGAATTTTTGCACTCTCAAGAGAAAAATACCCCGAATCAAAAATATTTGGTCTCACTACCGGTTTGGCTGTTATGAAAATTAACAGCGACCTGGGTTACGAGCCAGTTACATATTCTGAACTTACGGATGATGAAGAGTTTTGGGCAGGTTGTAAAAGCTGCGTGAACTACGAAATCCTGATGAGCAAGGGCCGTAAGAACTGTATGTGTACTGCAATGCTGTACGATCCTAAGGACCATTACGAACCAGTAGAAACAGCGCAGGATTTCAAACAGCATTCAAAACTGTATGAACGCTTCATGCGCCTGAAACAATCCAAGTTCCTTAAACCATTCCTGAAAAAAGAATCAAACGGCGGCGGAAGCGGATCTGGCAGCAGGTCCATCTTCAGATCACTGTTTCATTTATAGTTTTACTGTTTCACGCAAAGTCGCAGAGCAGCGGAGACGCGAAGCATGCGTGAAATAAGAAAATCGACGTTTTGATATAGTTCACATGGAGTAAAGCTAACAGGTATCTTTGCCTCTTTGCTCCTTTGCGCCTTTGCCTGCCCGACTAAAGTCATTCGGGCGGGCGTGAAAAAAACAAAATAAAACATCAAGTCATGTCAAAAAAAGTTGTTCTTGGTTTTAGTGGAGGATTAGATACCACTTATTGTGTAAAGTATCTGAGTGAAGATAAAGGTTATGAAGTGCACAGTGTAATTGTAAACACCGGGGGCTTTACAGAAGATGAGTTAAAAACTATAGAACAACATGCGTACAAGCTGGGTGTTAAAACACATAAAACTGTTAACGCAGTAAAAGGTTATTACGATAACATCATTAAGTACCTTGTATTTGGCAACGTACTAAAAAACAATACCTATCCCCTAAGCGTAAGCGCTGAAAGATTGAGCCAGGCGCTCCATATTGCAGAGCATGCAAAAGCACTGAATGCTGATGCAGTTGCACACGGAAGCACCGGCGCAGGAAACGACCAGGTTCGCTTTGATATGATCTTCCACATCATGATCCCTGGTGTTGAAATTATTACTCCCATCCGCGACATGCGCCTTAGCCGTGAGGAAGAAATTACGTACCTGAAGGCTAAAGGAGTGGAAATGAACTTCGAAAAAGCTGCTTACTCTATCAACAAGGGTTTGTGGGGAACAAGCGTTGGCGGCAGAGAAACGCTTACTTCAAAAGGTATGTTACCAGAATCCGCATGGCCAACGCAAGTAACAAAAAGCGGTGAAGAGGAAGTAAAACTTCATTTTGAAAAAGGTCAGCTAACTAAAGTAAACGATAAATCATTTGATCATCCAACTAAGGCTATTCAATATCTGCAAAGCATTGCAGGTGGTTATGGCATCGGTCGTGATATTCACGTGGGTGACACCATTATAGGTATCAAAGGTCGCGTAGGTTTTGAAGCTGCGGCTCCAATGGTTATTTTGAAAGCGCACCATGCTTTGGAAAAAAATGTGCTTACAAAGTGGCAATTGAACTGGAAAGATCAGTTGGCGCAATTCTACGGTAACTGGCTGCATGAAGGACAGATTCTTGATCCAGTTATGCGCGACATTGAATCATTCTTCGAGCATTCACAACAAAACATAACAGGAGATGTGTATGTGCATTTGGCACCATACCGTTTCCAGGTGATAGGCATTGAATCTCCTTACGATTTGATGAGCAGCAAGTTTGGTAAATACGGAGAAATGAACAACGGTTGGAGCGGCGAAGATGTAAGAGGTTTCTCTAAAATTTTCGGTAACCAAACTGCGATCTGGCAGCAAGTGAATGAGTCTTCTAAATAAAATCCGGAACGCAGATTTTCGTGATTGTTATGATTAGCCAAGATCTTAATTGATCATAAGAATCTTGAAGATCTGCGTTCTCTCTAAAAAGATATTATAATGATTAAAGTAGGAATTATTGGAGGGGCTGGCTATACTGGAGGAGAACTAATCAGACTTTTGATCAATCATCCTCAGGTTGACATTCTATATATCAATAGTAAGAGCAATGCTGGTAAGCCTGTATACTCTGTTCATCAGGATCTGATCGGTGAAACAAAATTAGAATTCACCGGTGCTCTTGACAAAAAAGCAGATGTCGTTTTCTTATGTGTAGGTCATGGTGAAGCAAAGAAATTTGTTGATGGTAATGCTGAGTTTTTGAAAGGCAGCAAGATCATCGATTTATCGCAAGATTATCGACTGCATAATGATAATACGCGCCCAACCATCAACGGACAAGCAGTTGTATACGGCCTTCCCGAACTGAATAAAGACGAAATAAGAAAAGCGCAGCTTATCGCAAACCCTGGTTGTTTCGCAACAGCTATTCAACTTGGATTGTTGCCTTTGGCGCAGGCAAACCTGCTTGATGAAGTTTATACAACAGGCATCACCGGTTCTACGGGAGCTGGTCAAAGCCTTGCTACAACTTCGCATTTTAGCTGGAGAGCAAATAACATTCAGGCTTACAAAACACTTAGCCATCAGCACTTAAAAGAGATCGGGCAATCATTGAATCAACTGCAGCCAGGTACTGAAATCGATTTGAGTTTCATTCCATGGCGCGGTGATTTTACAAGAGGTATTTTCGTAAGCTCACAAATTCATTGCGACTTAAGCGAATCTGCCCTGATTGAAATGTATGAGACGTTCTATGCGGATGATCCATTTACAACTATAAGCAAAGAGCCTATTTTCTTAAAACAGGTGGTGAATACAAACAAATGCCTGATTCAATTAGAGAAAGTAGGTAGCAAACTTGTTATACATACTATTATTGACAACTTGCTAAAAGGTGCGTCTGGCCAAGCTGTTCAGAACATGAACCTGATGTTTGGTTTGGACGAATGCACCGGATTGAAATTGAAAGCGAATTATTTTTAATAATTGCACTCAGATGATACTGATTGAGCAAGATCAGTGCAAATCAGTCTAATCCGTGTCATCTGTGTGCCAACTAAAACTACGACATGAAATTATTTGATGTTTATCCGCTTAACGACATTACTATTACAAAAGCTTTGGGCTCTACAGTTTGGGATGATAAGGGACAAGAGTATTTGGATTTATACGGCGGTCACGCTGTAATTTCCATTGGACATACAAATCCTCATTACGTTAAGCGAATAGAAGATCAATTACACAAGGTTGGGTTTTATTCTAACTCTATAAAAATTCCTTTACAAGTGGAGCTTGCCGAAAAGCTTGGTAAAGTTTCCGGAAAGGAAGACTATCAATTGTTCCTTTGTAACTCAGGTGCGGAAGCGAACGAGAATGCTTTGAAATTGGCATCGTTTTACAATGGAAGAAAGAAGATCGTCGCATTCTCAAAATCTTTCCACGGAAGAACATCACTGGCTGTAGCAACAACGGATAATCCTGCTATTGTTGCTCCGGTTAATGCAACTCCAAATGTTTCATTTCTTCCTTTCAACGATGTGCAGGCACTTGAAGATCATTTCAAAAAAGAAGGAGAGGAGATCAGTGCTGTAATTATCGAAGGCATTCAAGGTGTTGGCGGTATCAACGTAGCAAGCAACGAATTTTTACAAGCGATCCGTCGTTTGTGCGATCAATATAATGCTGTGTTTATTGCGGACAGCGTGCAGTGCGGTTATGGTAGAAGCGGCAAATTTTACTCACAGGATTTTTCAGGCGTAAACGCCGATGTTTATTCAATGGCGAAAGGCATGGGAAATGGTTTCCCAGTAGCGGGAATTTCTATTGCTCCGAAACTGCATCCTAAATACGGTATGTTGGGAACAACATTCGGGGGCAACCATTTGGCCTGTGCCGCTGCATTGGCGGTGTTGGAAGTAATTGAACAAGACAATCTGATTCAAAACGCTGAGAACATCGGTAACTACCTTATCACAGAATTGAAGAAATTACCAAAAGTAAAAGAGGTAAGAGGTAGGGGTTTAATGATCGGTATTGATTTGCCGGAAGAATTGAAAGAGGTGAAAAAGAACCTTTTGTTCAAACATAAAATTTTCACAGGCGAAGCAAAGCCTTACGTGATAAGACTTTTGCCAACCTTGAACATAGGCATGAAAGAAGCGGATCAGTTTTTGACCGCCTTGAAAACAGAACTAGCGTAGTTATGTACGATGTACATTTTCTTAACAGTATATAAAATTCATTTACACAAAGAATGAAAAATTTCATCTCCGTTCACGATGTTACAGACATCAACGCTTTGGTAAAAAAAGCACTTGCTTTTAAAGCCAACCCTTTAATGTCGCAATCTCTTGGAAAGGATAAGCGCATAGGATTATTGTTTCTCAATCCAAGTTTGCGTACGCGCCTGAGTACCCAGGTAGCTGCGAAAAATTTGGGTATGGAAGCCATTGTGTTTAACGTAGATAAAGAAGGTTGGGCGCTGGAATTTGAAGAAGGTGCTATCATGAGTGGCAACACTGTAGAACACGTAAAGGATGCGGCGCCGATCCTCGGAAGTTATTTTGACATTCTTTGTATTCGCACATTTCCTTCTTTGAAAAATAAGGAAGACGATTATAGCGAGCTGTACATTACACAGTTCATAAAATATGCTGGTGTGCCGGTGATCAGCCTGGAAAGTGCAACCTTGCATCCATTACAATCTCTAACTGATATTATCACTATACAGGAAAGTCTGCAAGCGCAAAAAATTACGCGCAAGCCAAAGATCGTGCTTACGTGGGCGCCGCACGTAAAGCCTTTGCCACAATGCGTTGCAAACAGCTTTGCACAATGGGTGAACGCATGGGGCGAAGCAGATTTTGTGATCACACATCCTGAAGATTACGAACTGTCTGAAGAATTTACAAAAGGTGCTACCATCACACACAACCAGGATGAAGCATTGAAAGACGCTGACTTTGTGTATGTAAAAAACTGGAGCACTTATACTGACTACGGTAAAATATATGAAAACGATCCGCGCTGGATGTTAGACAATGAGAAGATCGCTTTGACAAACAACGCGAAGGTAATGCATTGTTTGCCTGTAAGAAGAAACGTTGAATTAAGCGATGAGGTATTGGACAGCCCAAATAGTATTGTTACCCAAGAAGCGGCAAATCGTGTATGGGCCGCCCAAGCGGTGATTGCAGAAATATTAGGAGAGAAGTAGGCACACGGATGACACGGATTGGACGGATTTTCACGGATTTTTATTAAACCACCCTATGAAACTTGAACATTTAATCTGTAGAGAGTTAAGTGATGTTGTTATTAAAGCATTTTATAAAGTATATAACGAATTGGGATTTGGTTTTCTGGAAAGGGTTTATCAAAATGCTTTGTACCTGGAATTAAAGAGTTGTGGGTTAGAAGTTGTTGCTAACCATGCTATTGATGTTTATTACCAAAATAGTTTAGTTGGTAATTATTTCGCTGATATTTTGGTCAACGATCTTTTGATTTTGGAATTAAAGGCAGCGGCATCAATTTCAGCAGAGCACGAGTTGCAGCTGATAAATTATTTGAAAGCAACTGATTTAGAAGTAGGACTTCTTTTAAACTTTGGTAAAAAGCCCGAAGTGCGAAGAAAGATTTTTACGAATGATAAAAAGACACGAAACAAATAAAAAGAGAAGGCATACAGAAGGCACGGATTAGCCCGGATTTTCACAGATTGTAAGTGTGGCAATAATCTGTAGTAAAGTGAAAGAACGTCGTTATTGGGAGTCCATAAAAAAGATCCGTGAAAATCCGTCTAATCCGTGTCATCCGTGTGCCAAATGCTTATGGAAAAGTTAGTAGTAATAAAGATTGGTGGAAATATTATCGATGATGAAGCGAAGCTTTCATCATTCCTGAAAGACTTTGCTGCTATTGAAGGCAAGAAAATATTGGTGCATGGCGGAGGAAAGCTTGCTACGAAACTAGCAGCGCAGCTTGGAGTAGAGCAACAAATGATAGATGGAAGAAGAATTACCGATGCGGAGACTTTGAAGATAGTGACAATGGTGTATGCCGGCGCCATCAATAAAAATATAGTTGCACAATTGCAGGCAAACAAATGCAATGCGATTGGTTTAAGCGGCGCAGACGGCAATGTGATAAAGGCACACAAAAGAGTTCACCCGACGATTGATTATGGTTTTGTAGGAGATGTAGATGAGGTGAACACTGTTTTACTAAAGAGTTTATTGGAACAAAACATAGCAGTTGTATTAGCGCCTATTACACAAGATGGCAACGGACAACTACTGAACACAAATGCTGACACAATAGCGCAGGAAACTGCGAAAGCACTAAGTAGCATTTACAAAGTGGACCTGGTTTATTCATTTGAGAAAAGCGGAGTATTGCTTGATGCAAACGATGATAGTACGGTTATTAAAACCATCAATCCTGCATCATACAAAGAACTTAAGGAAAAGCAACTCATCTTCGCCGGAATGATCCCAAAACTTGACAACGCCTTTACAGCTTTAAACAGCGGCGTAACAAGAGTGATCATCGGCAAAGCTGAACAATTACATCACATTCTTAATGGCAATGCCGGAACAACAATTTTACATGAATAACTCAGTAGAACAATTATCGGAGAAAGCGATCGCCTTGTTGAAAGAACTGATCAGCACACCATCATTTTCAAAAGAAGAAAATGACACCGCAGAATTGATAACACAGTTTTTTCACGACAACAACGTGCCATTCGCAAGAGTAGGAAACAATGTGTACGCAAAGAATTTGCACTACGATGTTTCAAAACCCTCAGTGTTATTAAACTCTCACCACGACACTGTGAAACCCAATAAGGGTTATACACTCGATCCTTTCGTCCCTGTAGTAAAAGATGGGAAATTGTTTGGTCTTGGCAGCAATGATGCCGGCGGATGTCTCGTTTCGTTGATGGCAACGTTCCTTCATTTTTACGATAGAAAAGATATTAACCACAACGTTGTTTTTGCGGCAAGCGCAGAAGAAGAGATTAGCGGCGTAAATGGCATTGAATTGGTGCTACCTTATTTAGGGAACATCGACTTTGGTATAGTAGGCGAGCCAACCAAAATGGAAATGGCCGTTGCAGAACGCGGCTTGATGGTGATTGATTGTACCGCGCAAGGCCGTGCGGGACACGCTGCGAGAAATGAAGGCGAAAATGCTTTGTACAAAGCACTTGAAGATATCAACTGGATACGGAACTATAGATTCGAAAAGGTGAGTGATCTGTTGGGCGAATCCCGCATGACGGTTACTGTTATAGAAACGGAGAACAAACAGCATAACGTAGTTCCTGCACAATGCAAGTTTGTGATCGATGTTCGCGTGAATGAATTGTACACTTTCGATGAAATATTGGATGCATTGAAAAGCAATCTGCAAAGCCAATACAAGCCTCGAACTACCAGAATGAAATCAACATCGATTTCTTTGGAGCATCCTTTGGTAAAAGCGGGTATCGCGTTGGGCAGAGGTTATTACGGTTCACCAACAACTTCTGATAAAGCATTAATGCCTTTCCCAACTTTGAAAATGGGTCCTGGAGATAGCGCAAGAAGTCATACCGCGGATGAATATATTTATCTCGATGAAATTAAAAACGGAATCGATCTGTACATACAGTTGGTTGAAAAAGTAGTGAAGTAATCGCCGGCTGTGCTGGCTTTTTAAATAACCACTAAGACACTAAGGACACTAAGTTTCACTAAGAGAAACCCTTAGTGTCCTTAGTGCCTTAGTGGTGAAAAAATAATCATAAGATCATGAAGCTCTGGCAAAAAAATACTGCGTCGCTTAAGGAAGTTGAAAACTTTACAGTAGGTAGAGATCGCGAATTCGACGTGATGATGGCCAAACACGATGTGTTAGGAAACATTGCCCATGCAAAAATGCTCGCAACCATTGGTTTGCTTACAAATGAAGAGGCGAATGATTTAGTGGCAGAGCTTAAGAACATTTATAAAACCACTTCTTCTGATAGTACAACGCCATTTTCAATTCTTGATAACATTGAAGATGTACATTCTCAAATTGAATATTTGCTTACCGAAAAGCTCGGCGACACTGGCAAGAAAATCCACTCCGCACGCAGCAGAAACGACCAGGTTTTGGTTGACGTAAAATTGTACATGCGAGATGAACTGGAGCAAATTGTCAACACAATCGTTCCATTTTTTGAATTGCTGATCAAACAAAGCGAGAAGTTTAAGAATGATTTGTTGCCGGGTTATACCCACTTGCAACTTGCAATGCCTTCCTCTTTTGGATTGTGGTTTGGCGCATACGCAGAAGGATTGGTGGACGATATGAACGTGTTGAAAGCTGCGTACGAAATCGTGAACAAAAATCCGTTGGGATCTGCGGCTGGTTACGGTTCTTCTTTTCCCATCAATAGAACGCTTACGACAAAACTTTTAGGTTTTGCTGATCTGAATTACAATGTTGTGTATGCACAAATGGGACGCGGCAAAGCAGAAAGAATCGTTGCGATGGCACTGGCAAATGTTGCCGATACGCTGGCAAGATTAAGTATGGACGCATGTCTTTTCCTCAATCAGAATTTTGGTTTTGTGAGTTTCCCCGCTGAGCTTACAACCGGAAGCAGCATTATGCCGCACAAAAAAAATCCTGATGTATTTGAATTGATCCGTTCGCATTGCAATAGAATAAAGGCTTTGCCAAACGAGATCATGATGATGACCACAAATCTTCCTTCCGGTTATCACCGGGATCTGCAATTGCTGAAAGAGCATCTGTTCGAGGCTTTCAAAACATTGAAAGATTGTATTGAAATGGCAGGTTTGATGCTGAGCAATATTGAAGTGAAAAAAGATATTCTCGTTGATGAAAAATACAAATTTCTGTTTAGCGTAGAAGAAGTGAACAAACTTGTGCTGCAAGGAATTCCTTTCCGTGATGCGTATAAGAAAATAGGTTTGGATATTGAAAACAACAACTATCAATATTCAACGCATGTGAACCATACGCACGAGGGCAGCATCGGTAATTTGTGCAATGATCAAATAGAAAGAATGATGAAGGCGCAGATTGCATCATTCAATTTTGAAGGAGTTCACGCGGCAATAAATGATTTGTTGAAATGACTGTAGGGGCGAATCGCATTCGCCCTTTTACACATTCACAATATTTGTAGGGGCGAATTGCATTCGCCCTGCTACACATCCACGATGTTTAAAGAGACAGACGCAATCTGTCTCTTTTTTTGCATCTGCATGATGATGCGTCAGGGCGAATGCGATTCGCCCCTACGGGCTCGCGAATCTAATGTGTTGCCATTCTGGTGCATCAGACATCCCCAATAATTAATATTTTCACAACGTCCATTCTACACGAACGGCATATTTTTAGTGGCCCACAAAGGATTGATATTCTGCATCCGCCCGTGATAACTTTTCCCGGAAAACATTGTTATACACCGTAGAGAGCATCCGGGCAACCGAAATTATTTTGCATAATAATATTTATTAATGTTTAAAAACTTAACATGCTGGAAGTAGGAAACAAAGCGCCTGATTTTTCATTGTTTACAACACCCGATCAGCAGATCGAATTGAACCAGTTAAAAGGTAAAAGAGTAATACTGGCTTTTTATCCTGCCGACTGGAGTCCGGTTTGTGGTGATCAAATGAGTTTATACAATGAAATGCTGAAATTTTTTCACAAACAGAACGCAGAACTAATTGGCATTTCGGTGGACAGCAAATGGTGTCATCTCGCGTTTAGCAGAGATAGAAATTTGCATTTTCCGCTGCTTTCCGATTTTGAACCAAAAGGTGCTGTTTCAAAACTTTATGGTGTATACGATGATAAAACCGGCGAATGTAAGCGTGCGCTGTACGTGCTTGATGAAGAAGGTTATGTACGATGGAAATATTTATCGCCTGTTGGCGTAAACCCTGGAGCAGACGGTATTATGGATGCTCTTGATGAAATGAATAGTAAAAAATAAAAAGTTTATCTATGTCAAAATTAAGACCTGAAGTTACTAGCAATGATCATATTCAAGGCAATGTAAACGCTTCTGTTGAATTGGTTGAATATGGTGATTACGAATGCCCGCATTGCGGCCGTGCCTATCCCATTATTAAGAAGATCCAAAAGAAGATGGGAGATAACCTGAAGTTTGTTTTTCGCAACTTCCCTTTGTCCGAAGTGCATCCCGATGCGAGAATGGCTGCTACCGCTGCAGAAGCGGCAGATGCGCAAGGAAAGTTCTGGGAAATGCACGATATCATTTTTGAAAATCAAAATAGTTTGAATTACGAAGATCTGATGGGTTATGCTGAATCGCTTGGCCTCGATATGGATCGATTTGAAAAAGATTTTAATAGCCGAAAATATTCCGATAGGGTAGATGAAGACTTCGAAACCGGCCTTAGAAGCGGCGTAAATGGCACTCCGGGATTTTTTGTAAACGGAGAAAAATACAATGGCATTTGGGAGGATACGGAGCTGTTGAACTTTTTGCAGAGCAAAGTGCACGTGCAACAGCATCAACATCATTGACTGAATAAACTGAATAACTGAATAACTGAATAGACTGAATAGTTCAAGTGATAGTTAGTGAGTATCACATAAACCACTCAGTCAATTCAGTTATTCAGTTTATTCAGATAGTTCCTCTTCGGAATGCTAATCGTATAAGGCCCGTACCACTCCACCCAACTATCTGTCGCTGTTTCTATTCAGTCTGCTGTTTTCTCCTGTCTTTAATTCAAGCTTTTTCTGCTACAGCGTTTCGCTTATCCACAAACAAAATCATTTACGTCGCTATGATTAAAGCTCGCAAGCAAAAAGTTTTGACAATTTACTTGTGCTACATTGTTTCTATAGCCAATTCTCAATGACAATTATATACGTCACAACTTTTGACCGATCAAGAAAATCAAAAGACTCTTTCAAAAACATACTTACTACCACTACGACTAAATTTGTCCGCCGATAATTAAACGCACCAACAGGACTTTGAAGAGCTGATGACGGCGGATTTGCGTTTTTAGAAAAGTAATCTATACCAATTACATCTCCTCAGTTTTTCTAAAAGTAAACTAATGGATATAATTGGTACTAACGCATTGGCCTATCCGCAACTTAGAGCCTTTGGCGATTTACGTTTCAAAAAATATAGAATTGAAGAGCGCTTCGATGTCTTTAAGATTGCCGTTAAACTTGGCTTTCGTTTCGGGAATGGTGCTCATCCTTATTTTCTAAATTCCTTTTATAGGTTAGGGTCAAATAAGTGTGATTTGTATCACTTTTTTAACACTATCAGCTATGGGAAAAAACCTTGGATAACATCTTTTGAAACATCCATCCCTAGATGGGGAATGTGCGCCAGTAAAAGAAAAAACAGAAAAGGTTTGGAATTAATTGCAGGGGATTCTTGTAAGAAAATTATCGCTATTTCTGAATGTACTGCAAATATTCAAAGACAGTTTATAATGGATAATGCTCCTGAATTGTTTGATGTGATCACCAGTAAAATGGAGATTATTCACCCGGCACAAAAAATGTTGGCCTCACCGATTATTAAAAAGAGTGCCGATAAAATCGCTTTTACAATTGTGGGCTCGCTTTTCATAGGAAAGGGAGGCAAGGAAATTCTTAATGTGTTTAATAGAATTATTCCGAAATATTCTCATGTACAATTAAATATAGTTTCAAGTCTTTTGGATGCCAACAAAGAGGATTTTAATTGGTGCATGAGCATAATAAAAAAATATCCCAATAATATTCAATATTTCGAAACCTTACCCAATCACGAAGTTTTGGAATTGTTTAAAAGTTCTCATGTTGGATTATTGCCTACGCACGCAGAAACCTACGGCTTTTCTGTACTGGAAGCGCAAGCTAGTGGTTGTCCCGTAATAAGTACAGATATAAGAGCTCTTCCTGAAACCAATGCTGATGACAGAGGATGGTTGATTAATGTGCCTAAAGATAGTTTAGGGTTTGCATTACAAGGCCCTGATTTATCTTGCACGATTGAGGAGCAGTTACATGAAATTGTACAGGATATTTTGGACAATCCAGCGATGATTTCAGTTAAAGGCGAGAAAGCAGTTGAGCGAATAAAAGAATACCATTGTCCGGAAATAGTAACAAACCGAATAGAATCTATCTACGATTCTGCTTTACAGAAAACTCAAATTGCCGGAACTGTTAGAAGCATCAATAAAAAGATCGCTGTTAATGACGATAAGTTAGGGGTTGAAGTATTATAACCCACACAAGATAATAATTGAATAGTTCAAACGGAGGATAAATGCTCATTTTGAACTATTCAATCATTTCCTCTCCGGAATGACAATCGTAAATACCGATCCCTGCCCAAGTTCGCTGGTAGCGGAAATCTGGCCGTTGTGGCGTTCCATTATTTTTTTGCAGATAGATAGGCCGATGCCCGTTCCTTCGATTTCGTGGTAACTGTGTAGTCTTTTAAAAACTACGAAGATATCATCCGCATATTTTTTATCGAAACCAATACCATTGTCGGTAATGAATATTTTGCAATAAGATGACGTGCCGTTCTTACCTCCATTCACTTCAAGCGAGCAATGTGTTTGTGCCTGGATGCGTATTAATGGCGTCTCTTCTTTTTTCTTAAACTTCAGGGCATTGCTGATGACATTATAAAACACACGTCGCATCAAAGAAGGAATAATCAATGCTGAAGGCAACTGATCAATCACAATGTTTGCGTTGCTTTGATTGATCTGCACCTCCAATTCACCAATCGCTTCTTTAACAACGTTGTTTAGGTTAGCCTCAACGAAATCACTATCATCCACATGATGGCGGGAAAACTGCAGCAGATCGTTGACTAGTTGATGCATTCGATCCGTTGACGTTTTTATTTTCCCAAGGTATTTATCCATGTCTTCAGGAGAGCCTTTTTTCTGCAAAAGCAAATCACTGAAGAGTTTTATTTTTCGCAAAGGCTCCTGCAAGTCGTGAGATGCTATGTACGCAAAGCGATCAAGCTCTTCATTGATGGATTTCAGATGAACGTTATTTTGCTGCAGCTCCATGTTCAATTGCATAACCTTTTGTTCGGATGCAAGACGTTCTTCTATTTCTTTTTGCAAATAGGCATTCGTGTTCAGTAGCTTTTGTTCATGCGCAACAAGCTGTTGCGTTTTGCGGAAAAGCTCTGCAAACAAACCAACTTTAAGACGAAGCAATTCCGGGTTAACGGGTTTGTAAATAAAATCTACTGCGCCGAGTTTGTAACCCTTGTAAATCGCCTCTTCTTCATGACTATGTGCCGTGATGAAGATGATGGGAATGTTCTTTAATTTATCGCGCTGGAAAATCATAGAAGCGGTTTCCAATCCGTTCATATCGGGCATTTGAACGTCCATCAGGATCAGCGAAAAATCATGTTGTGTAAGCAGAATCTTTAAGGCCGCTTTACCTGAATTCGCTTTTACGATGGTATAGTTTTCCCTTTCCAGAATGGTTTCTATGGAAAGCAGATTGTCTTCACGATCATCTACAACTAATATTTTAATGTCAGGTGTCAAATGTTATAATAGGTTTCTTTTTGTAAAATATATTAACGAAATACTACTTTATCGATATAGCCATTTTGTTTTACTAAGAATCTTTTTGATTTACATGGTGGTCAATATCAATAAAGAAAGACTGCTTGTCATCCCGACGAAGGAGGGATCTGAGTAGTTGCTTACACAGCGTGTTGATGTCAAACCCAGATCCCTCCTTCGTCGGGATGACAAGCAACATTCTTTTACTTTTTCAAACAGCTTAACTAAACGACACTGAATTCCTCATCATTTATACAACCATACTCTCATTAGCGATAGCAACTGATCAATTTTTACCGGCTTGGTTATGTAATCAGATGCACCCGCTTCGAGACATTTCTCCCTATCGCCCTTCATCGCTTTTGCGGTAACGGCTATGATCGGTAATGTGTTGTTTTTGTGTTCACGTCTTATCTTTTGCGTCGTTTCATATCCATCCATTTCCGGCATCATGATATCCATCAGCACAATGTCGATGTCGTTGTTTTCACTTAAGATGTGCATCGCCTCTTTGCCACTTTCAGCGGTTATTGTGTTGATATTGTATCGCTCGAATGCCGTAGTTAACGCAAACAGGTTTCTAACATCGTCATCTACGACCAGCACTTTTTTATTGGACAAAATATCTTTTTTCGAGCGAAGATCTTCTATCAGTTTTTGTTTTTCCGGCAAAAGGTCTTTGTGATTTATGTGCAGCCACAGTACCGATTCTTCCAGCAACACATCCAGTGTGTTTACATTCTTCAGCAAAACTTTATTAGCATATTGCTTAAGCTTCAAACGTTCTGATGGTGAGAAATCTTTTGCGGAATAAATAATTATCGGCGTTAGGAGATGTTTATTAATCGTGTTGATTTCAGTTACAAATTCCAGTCCGCCAATATCAGGAAGCATGTAGTCAACAATAATGCAATCATAAGCATTGTTCCTGATCAACTCCAATGCCTGCATGCCGCTCGATTCTACTTCTATATTCAGCAAGTCACCATTGTCAAGTATTTTGGCGATTTGTGAAGAATCAAGTTCGTTGTCTTCTACGACCAAAACACGTTTTTGTTTGCGCTCATTGTGGTCAATAATATCCTGGAACAAAACAGTTAATACTTCTGCCTTGAGTGGTTTCAGATTGAAACTTTTTGCACCTCTTTGCATAGCCAGCAATCTGTTTTCCTCACCAGAAATTAAATGAACGGGAATGTGTTTGAAGTTGATGTCATTTTTAAAGAGGTCGAGAATGCGCCAACCGCTTGCATCCGGCAACTTCACATCAAGCGTAATTGCGATAGGGTTGTATTTATTTGTCAAGTCGAGTACTTCGCCGAAGCTTGTAGCCACAATCACTTTGATGTCCATTTCGTGCGCTTTCTCCATCATGATTTTCGCAAAGCGGATATCATCTTCAACCACGAGTACTACCTTGTCTGAGCTTGTGATATTGTTTCTGTCATCACCAATATCATTAATGATTTCATTGAGGCCATCTAAATCTTTCGTTTCGGCAACTTTTATTGTAGGCACTGAGTGAATCGTTCCATCAATGGCTTCTGGTAATTTATACTCACTAACGGTACGGCTCGTTTGTTTTTCTTTCTTGATTGTTGCAGGATTGTAGCTGATAGGCAAGAAGAGGGTGAATGTACTTCCTGCACCTGCTTCACTTTCCAATTCAATAGAACCGCCCAGCAGATCCGCCAAACCGCGGCTAATAGAAAGCCCCAAACCTGTTCCACCATATTTGCGGCTGGTAGAACCTTCGGCTTGCTGGAATGCTTCAAAGATGATGTTCTGTTTGTCTTTTGATATGCCGATACCTGTGTCTCTGATTTCAAATGCAACTACTCCGTCAGCATTGTCAAGGCTTGGCATCATGCCATGTTTCCAGTTTTTCCTCGCTTCGTAAATGCGTAGTTTAACTTCCCCTTTTTCGGTAAACTTAAATGCGTTTGACAATAAATTTTTAAGGATCTGGTTAAGACGTTGCGCATCCGTTTCAAGGCTCGCGGGAAGCTTTTCATCCATCTCAATACTGAATCGTAAATTCTTACTTTCTGAGATATGCTTGAAGGTTGTTTCCACAAACGAGATAACTGCATTGAATCGCAGATTGATAAAGTCTGTAGAAATATAACCGGATTCGATTTTGGAAAGGTCAAGAATATCGTTGATCAATTGAATGAGGTCATCACCGCAACTGTGAATGGTTTTTGCATAGCGCACTTGTTTTTCGTTCAGGTTGCCCTCATGGTTCTCATACAACTGCTGTGCAAGAATGAGCAATGAGTTAAGCGGTGTTCTCAACTCGTGCGACATGTTTGCAAGGAACTCAGATTTGTATTTTGATGTAAGCTGTAACTGTTCTGCTTTTTCCTCCAGCGATTTTCTTGCTTCTTCCACCTCTTTGTTTTTCGCTTCCACTTCTTCTTTTTGTTTGACCAGAAGGTGGGCTTTATCCTGCAACTCTTCGTTTGTTCTTCTTAACTCATCAGTCAACGATTGTGATTGTTCCAGAAGATCTTCCGTACGCGAGTTCGCTTCAATCGTGTTCAATACTATACCGATACTTTCTGTTAACTGACTTAAGAAGTCAAGGTGCGTTTGGCTGAAGGTGTCGAAAGATGCAAGTTCAATAACAGCCTTGATCTCTGTTTCAAACAATACCGGTAGCACGATCAAATTCACTGGATTCGCCTGTCCCAGGCCAGAACCAATTTTGCTATAGTTGTTTGGAACGTTTGTCAACAAAATTCTTTCTTTATCCACTGCGCACTGGCCCACCAAACCCTGACCAAGATCGAACTCTCTTGATATCGCCACTTCATCACCATAAGCATATGCAGCGAAGAGTTTTAATTTTTGATTTTGAAGATTTTCGTCCTGTTCCAAAATGTAGAACATGCCTTTCTGTGCGTTTACCACCTGTGCCAATTCAGAAAGGATGCGTCGTGTTACAGTGTTCAGATCTTTTTGCCCTTGCAACATTTGTGTAAACTTCGCAAGGTTCGATTTCAACCAGTCTTGTTCCTGGTTACGCAAAGTTGTTTGTTTCAGGTTCGCGATCATTTGGTTAATGGTGTCCTTCAATTCTTCTACTTCACCTTTCGCTTCTACGCGAATCATCTGTGTAAGATCACCTTTCGTTACCGCAGAGGCCACGGCTGAGATCGCACGTACCTGAGTGGTTAAGTTTTCTGCAAGCTGGTTTACGTTTTCTGTAAGGTTCTTCCAAATGCCGGAAGCGCCCGGTACGCTTGACTGTCCGCCCAATCTACCTTCAACACCCACCTCACGGGCAACGTTTGTTACCTGGTCGCCAAACACCGCAAGCGTATCAATCATTTCATTGATCGTATCTGTCAGTTGAGCAACCTCACCGCGAGATACGATCGATAATTTTTGTTTCAGATTACCCGTTGCAACGGCTGTCACAACTTTTGCAATACCACGCACCTGGTTGGTAAGGTTAGAGGCCATCATGTTTACCGAGTCGGTCAAATCTTTCCATGTGCCCGCAACGCCCTGTACATCGGCCTGTCCGCCCAACTTACCTTCTGTTCCTACCTCACGTGCCACACGTGTTACCTCGTAGGCGAAAGAGTTCAGCTGGTCCACCATCGTGTTGATGGTGTTTTTCAAGTCGAAGATTTCACCCTTAACATCGATCGTTACCTTCTTCGATAAGTCACCGGAAGCCACGGCCTTGGTCACTTCTGCGATGTTACGTACTTGTGATGTAAGGTTACCTGTCATCTGGTTCACAGAGTCAGTTAAATCCTTCCATGTACCCGCAACGCCCGGTACGAAAGCCTGTCCGCCGAGTTTACCATCTGTACCCACCTCGCGAGCCACACGCGTTACCTCGGATGCAAACGCACGCAACTGATCCACCATCGTGTTCAGGGTTTCTTTCAATTGCAAAATTTCTCCGCGTACATCCACCGTGATTTTTCGTGACATGTCTCCGTTCGCCACTGCAATCGCCACATCGGCAATGTTACGCACCTGGTCAGTAAGGTTGCCGGCCATCTGGTTCACAGAGTCTGTTAAGTCTTTCCATGTGCCACCAACGCCGGGTACGTTTGCTTGTCCACCGAGTTTACCATCGGTACCCACCTCACGAGCCACACGGGTTACTTCAGATGCGAATGCACGCAACTGATCTACCATCGTGTTGATTGTATTTTTAAGTTCAAGGATTTCTCCTTTTACATCCACTTCAATTTTGCGGGAAAGGTCACCATTCGCAACGGCTGTTGTTACTTCGGCGATGTTACGCACCTGCGATGTAAGGTTAGATGCCATGATGTTTACCGAGTCGGTCAAATCTTTCCAAAGACCTTCAACACCTTTTACCTGCGCCTGTCCGCCGAGTCTGCCTTCGGAACCAACTTCCAGCGCCACACGCGTTACCTCAGAACCGAATGAGTTCAACTGGTCCACCATCGTGTTGATGGTGTTTTTCAATTCAAGAATTTCTCCTTTTACGTCCACGGTAATTTTTCTTGACAGATCACCTTTCGCAACTGCGGTTGTTACCTCGGCGATGTTGCGTACCTGAGCGGTAAGGTTCGATCCCATCTGGTTTACAGACTCTGTCAAATCTTTCCATGTACCACCCACGCCCTGAACTTTCGCCTGTCCGCCAAGTTTACCTTCTGTACCCACCTCAAGCGCCACGCGGGTTACCTCAGAAGCAAATGAGTTCAATTGGTCCACCATCGTGTTGATGGTTTTTTTCAATTCAAGGATTTCACCTTCTACGTCTACCGTGATTTTTTTAGAAAGGTCACCGTTCGCCACGGCTGTTGTTACTTCAGCGATGTTACGCACCTGCGCCGTTAGATTGGATGCCATCTGGTTTACCGAGTCGGTCAAATCTTTCCATGTACCACCCACGCCTTTTACCTGCGCCTGTCCGCCGAGCTTTCCTTCTGTACCTACTTCCAGTGCCACACGCGTTACCTCTGATGCGAAAGAGTTCAACTGATCCACCATCGTGTTGATGGTATTTTTCAATTCAAGGATTTCTCCTTTTACATCCACGGTAATTTTTCTTGACAAGTCGCCATTTGCCACGGCTGTTGTTACCTCGGCAATGTTGCGCACCTGCGCCGTAAGGTTAGATCCCATCTGGTTTACAGACTCGGTCAAATCTTTCCATACACCACCCACTCCTTTTACTGTTGCCTGTCCACCAAGCTTTCCTTCTGATCCCACCTCTCTCGCCATACGTGTCACCTCAGATGAAAATGAATTCAGCTGATCCACCATCGTGTTGATCGTATTCTTCAATTCAAGGATTTCTCCTTTCACGTCCACAGTAATTTTTCTTGACAGGTCACCACGCGCCACGGCTGTTGTTACCTCCGCAATGTTACGCACCTGACCCGTTAAGTTAGAGGCCATCTGGTTCACGGAATCTGTCAAATCTTTCCATGTACCCGCAACGCCTTTTACTTCGGCCTGTCCACCGAGCTTACCATCTGTACCTACTTCACGAGCTACACGGGTAACCTCAGACGAAAATGAGTTCAACTGATCCACCATCGTGTTGATGGTGTTTTTCAATTCAAGTATTTCTCCTTCTACGTCTACCGTAATTTTTTTGGATAGATCTCCTTTTGCCACAGCGGTTGTTACGTCCGCAATGTTACGCACCTGCGCCGTAAGATTACCTGCCATCTGGTTCACAGAATCGGTAAGATCTTTCCATACGCCGGCAACATCTTTTACTTTCGCTTGTCCACCGAGTTTACCTTCAGAACCTACTTCACGGGCAACACGTGTAACCTCCATTGAAAAGAGGTTCAGCTGTTTTACCATTCCGTTTACTTCAGTGGCGATTCGCGCAAACTCGCCCTGCAAGCGGTGGTTACCGATTTGCAATGGCATTTCCTGTGACAGATTTCCTTTTGCCACAGAGCTGATAACGTGCGCAATTTCAATGGTGGGATGAACAAGATCGGAGATCAATGTATTGATAGAATCGACCGCTGTGTTCCATGAACCACGCGCTGCACGCGGCAGTTCCACACGGTGATTGAGTTTACCTTCTTTACCGATTGTATTTCTTGCCAGTAAAAGTTCTTCTACCAACAGTTCATTAAGCGAAAGAATTTCATTAACAGTATCACATATTTTTCCATTTACACCTACTTTGTCAACAGGCATTCTTACGCTGAAATTACCGCCCTTTGCTTCGGAAAGTACCTGAAGCAACTGCCTTGTATCCAATTCGTCACTTAGTAAATCATCGGTAATTTTTACAGTGCTTTTCTTCTTGCTTGCTGTGCCGTTTGCTACGGGTGATAAAGTTTCGGTTTCTCCATTGTTGGGTTGGTTTGCAGGATACTTTTTGCGGGTGCTCATTTTACAGTTATTGTAACGAACTATGTTACAAATAAAAGGCCATGTTTAAAGTTGCAACACACGCTATAATGTGGAAATTTATTTTAAATTTTTGTCATGTAATATTTTATCGCAGCAGGTGAAATAGTATCTTAGCACTCGCTTTGCTTACGAGCGTAAATATGAGAGTACCTTTAAGCCAACCCACACGATCCATACTTTTAGCGGAGGATGATGCCGATGACCAGGAGCTTTTATCAAGCGCTCTTCGTGAGATAGATCCGGAGGTGGATATTATTTGCATTACCAACGGGCGCAAGTTTGTCTCATACCTGGAAAGCATACAGGACGCGGAGTTACCGGCACTTATTATTCTTGACTATAACATTCCCGAACTTACAGGGGTTGAAATACTTACAATTATTAATGAGGATGAACGCTATAGCGACATTCCCAAGATTGTTTGGAGCACTTCCAAATCGCCGGTTTTTAAGACCATGAGTTTTGATATGGGGGTGGTAGATTACATTATTAAGCCGAACGATATTGCATCATTTTCTGACATTGCCCGGCACATGCTTTCTTTTGTAAAATGAGAAAGCATTTTTTTTCTTTCACAAAAAATTATTGATGAATGTTGACATGCCGCCTTTGCAACAGATTGCAATTTGTGATGTTGGGAAATTAATTCCCCGTTTTGGGGCGAGTTTGTGGCTCACTAACAACTAGTTGAAGTCTTTGTATTTGCAAGAGATTGCTTCGCCCCGCTCTCCGTTATGTGTTTTCCCTTTTTCTATTAATGCATTCTTTTTCTGCCTGGGTCTCGCAATGACGAGTGCGGCTCTCTCTGTGTTTTTGCTACACACTGTGCGTGCCTTATTGCCGAAGCAATCTCCGCCGAGTATGAGATTGCTTCGCCCGATACACTTGGTGCAAGCATCTCGACTAATCATAAACTTCATTGTCCGCTGGGCTCGCAATGATGAGTGCGGCTCTCTCTCTGTTTTTGCTACACACTGTGCGTGCCTTATTGCCTGCTACACGTCATTGCGAGGCAAGCTGAACTTGTTGCCTGTGTTTTGAATACATCGCACACTAACGGGAATTGCCGAAGCAATCTCATCCAGAGAGTCGAATAAAAAAAGACTAAGCAGAACCTCACGCTTCCGCCACTTTCTTAATCTCCACTAAAATCGGTTGCCAACCTCCTGCAGATACTGCTTCGTTGTAGCGTTTATCGCCGTCGCCAACTTTGCTGTAGTCGCCCTGTGTTACAGTTAATAATGTTTCACCATTTTGTGGTGTGAGTTCATATGTTACGGTGAGATAATTTTCCGGAACATCATCTATGCCTGAGTTTGGATCGATGGTAGTGTATTCCAAAAACTTTTGAGGCTCTATATTTACGATAGTGCCTTTTACCGCAACCATTTCCTGTCCGCCGAAGTTTCCTTTCCAAAGCAATGGGCTTCCTTGTTCCCAATCGGAAACGGTTTCGCAGCCAAACATATACTTTTTGGTTTCTTCCGGTTTCGTTAATGTGTTCCAAACTTTTGAAACAGGTGCGTTAATAACGATGGTGTTTTTTACGATTAATGGATTGCTCATGATAATTGTTTTTCTGTTTATACAATGTTAGACAGATTGTTATCGGATGGATTGCATTTTACGGATTATTTCTAACGGAAAAAGGTGTCAGGCCAAACTTCTTCTTGAAGGCGTTATTGAAATGTTGTGGTGTTGCATAGCCAAGTTCGTAGGAAATTTCAGCTGCTGTTTTTTTTGTGTCACGCAAATATTGATGGGCCAGATGCAAACGTTGTTCTGCGAGGTATCCAAACACGGTGTTGTTGAATGTTTCCTTAAAGCCGCGTTTCAGTTTGTATTCATTCAAACCAACCAATCTTGAAATTTGTGAAAGGTTAGGCGGGTCGGTCACTCTATCATTGATGAGGTCACGCACAGCAATGATCTTTTCTTTATCAGCTTTGCTTTTAATAAACGGATCTTTTTTGTTCGCAAGATCATACGACTCTGCACAAAGCACCAATAGCTCGATGCATTTAGAAAGCATAAAGAGTTTCTTAAGATCACCACTATAATTGCAATTGATCACTTGTTGTATTACCTGCTGGATCGGGGAGTCAATGCTGCCCCAGTTTTCACTAAGCATAATGCTTTCATCATTCATGATCGCTTCCGCAAATCGCTTCAATGCATCGGTAGCGTTTTGTGTGAAGTTGACAAAGACAGCTCTGGGAAATTGTACACCAAATGTTTCTACTTCAGCAGTTTTGTTTTGCACCACAATGTCAAAGTCTTTCGAGAACATGATGTTGTGATGGCCGCCAATAAGATCGTATGTTTTATTAAGCTGCTTGTAAGTGAAGGCATAATCTCCTTTCAAACCAAAATGCAAACGAACAACATCGGAGTTTTGCTGACTTGCAGAAAAGACGGTTCCCACTTCGGCACTTGAAATGGCATGTCCCATTTTGATTTCATCAAATGTCCACGTAGTAGAACGTATGATGCTGTTGTCTATGATGCGTTCGAATTTTTCTTCCATGAAAAATGTTGAAAGTCAAATTTACGAAATGATAGGGCAGATGCAAGAGAGGCAGGTAGTTAATGAACATTCCTTAATGATGAAGATTTTTTTAACCACAGAGGGCATGGAGGTTTTTTCACAGAGGAAAGGAGAGATGTCAGCTTGATAAAATGCAACACACGATCCGGTAGAGAAAACGAGGAATATACGGGTTGAGACCAGACGAATTTTTAAAATCTGTCAAGTCTGGTGCAACCGCGACCTCCTCCTTTCATCTGTGAAAAAAACTCCTTTACTCCGTGGTTAGAAAAACTGTCAGCACAGTAGCAACTAGATGTACCACACATCTCCAGCCGACAATGTTAAATAAACAATGTCTCCTTCCTTGTAGTGATTGTCAATTGTTTTTACGGTAATCGAAGTCCCTGGAATGGTAACAGAAAGTTCGTGCAGACTTCCTTCGAAGCTAACTTTTTTCACAATGCCTTTGATTGCATCATTGCTTTCGGCGCCAACGATCTTAAAGCTTTCAGGGCGAATTAAGAGATTGCTTCCTGCAAGAATGAATTTTCCGAAAATACCTGCATTGTCTGCCGGTATTAAGTTGTAAGAACCGAAGAGCCCTGCCACATATTCATTGATGGGGTGTTTGTATATTTCCTGTGGTGTTCCTTGCTGTACAATTTTTCCTTGCTTCAACACAATGATCTCATTTGCCCATGAAAGTGTATCAAACGGATCGTGTGAGCAGATGATACATGAGGTGCCTAAATGTTCCTGGATATCTTTGATGACTTTTTTCAGCGTGTTTTTATGAATGAGATCAAGATTGGAAAATGGTTCATCGAGCAATAAAAGTCGTGGTGAAGAAATGAGCAATCTCGCCATGGCGATGCGTTGTTTTTCACCGCCTGAAAGCTTGTCTGTTCTGCGTTTAAGCAAATGACTTATTTCGCAGAGGTCAAACAGTTTGTTGGCTTCTTCTTCCGGCAACTCGTTTGCATAAGACAATAATTCTTCTACTCTGTAATTGTTCAGCAACTCATAGTGCTGCGACAGATAAGCGATACCTGCATGTCCCGGAATTAATTTTTCCGCAGGACCTTCCACTCGCGTGCCTTCAAAATAAACGTTGCCCTGATCTGGTTGTGAAAGTCCGGCAATAGATTTGAGCAATGTGCTTTTTCCTGATCCTGTTTCGCCGGCAATGGCAATGTTTTGCGTTTTGTTTTGCGAAAAACTTACGCCATTCAAAACATCACTTGTTTCAATACGTTTGTAGATATCTGTTACTTGTAAAAAGGTCATCGTTCAGGATTTGGAGGCGTGAAAATACGAAGAAATTGAAAGTTGAAAATTGAAAGTTGAAAATGAGAGGGCGCGCAGATTGTCATGGGTTTGTGACTATTAGCTAGGTTTTTAGGAAAGATCATACTTAATCTTAACAATCATAAAAATCTGCGTTCCATTTTCAACTTTCAACTTTCAATTTTCAACTCCTTATATTGCACTATGAATTTTTCTGAACCAGAAATAAGAACGGTTAATGTAACGCGTTATGTGACGCCGTTGCGTGAGGGCGGTTCGCTGCCTGCCATCGCAGAAGCGGACGACGGATTTAAGTATGTGCTTAAATTTCGCGGAGCGGGACAGGGAGTAAAGGCGCTTGTGGCGGAGCTGATCGGTGGAGAAATTGCAAGGGCGCTTGGATTGAGAATGCCCGAAATAGTTTTTGCGCATCTTGATACAGCATTCGGCCGTACAGAACCGGATGAAGAAATACAGGACCTGCTGAAAGCGAGTGTGGGCCTGAATCTTGCGATACATTATTTGTCGGGCGCTATCACTTACGATCCTGTAGTGACGAAGCTTGATCCAATATTGGCTTCGCAAATTGTGTGGATGGATTGTCTGCTGACCAATGTTGACCGCACGGCACGTAACACCAACATGCTGATGTGGCACCATGAGCTTTGGTTGATCGATCATGGGGCATCATTGTATTTTCATCATTCATGGAGCAACTGGGAAGAGCAGGCTTTGAGGCCATTTGCCATGGTGAAAGATCATGTATTGCTGCCGCAGGCAAGTGAATTGGAAAAAGTAGATGAAAGGTTTCGTGAAATATTGACCAGTGATCGCATTCAATCAATCGTCAATACCGTGCCGGATGAATGGCTGGTTAACTACGGAGAAGACATGACACCACAAGAGATTAAACAGGTGTATGTACAATTTATAACAATGCGTATCGCACAATCCAACGTTTTCGTAAAAGAAGCACAACATGCAAGAAAATCACTTATTTGAGTACGCCGTTATACGTGTAGTGCCTCGCGTAGAGCGTGAAGAATTTCTGAACGTTGGGATCGTGCTGTACTGTCGTAAACCAGTTTTCTTAGAAACAATTTATGCGCTCGACGAAGAGCGCCTTCGTGCATTATACGCGGATATTGATGTAGACCAACTGCGTGAATATTTGAAAGCTTTTGCATTGATTGCCGCAGGAGATATTAATGGCGGCCCGATTGCAAAACTGGACGTAGCATCACGTTTCCGCTGGTTGACTGCAACGCGCAGCACAATCATTCAAACATCAAAAGTGCATCCGGGTTTTTGTGCAGAACCGCAAAGGGCTGCGAAGAAGTTGTTTGAAGAGTTCGTGGGGTAAGTCTCGGATCTTTACCACTAAGGCACAAAGGACACTAAGCCCCACTAAGGGTAATTAAAATCTAGATCTCTCTTAGTGAAACTTAGTGTCCTTAGTGCCTTAGTGGTAAAGAGAAATGTTTAAATAGTTTGGTGTAGGCTCATCCCACCCGAAGGCAACTCAAATCTCTGTAGACCTTTGGAGTAATGCCTTCTACTTTTTTAAATAATCTCACAAAATAATTTACATCGGAAAAGCCGCAGCGGTAGCTTACTTCGGTAATGGTATGGCCGCCGTAACTCAGTAATTGTTTCGCAAGTTTTATTCTCTCGTTGTTAATATAATCAAGCGGTGTAATGCCAAACTGCTCGCGAAACCATTTGAAGAAATCATTGCGACTCATGTACGCTTTGCGACTCAGTGTATCAACGGCAATTTTGCCAGTAAGGTTTTCGTGAATATAGTTGAGGATATAATGAAGCCTTGTGCGATTGCTTGTTTCCGATGCTTCACTCGCCGTTTGCACCAGGTGCTGACTTTGCACAAGTCTTATCAGTAATTCTTTAAGATTGAGATCCGCGTAGATGTTTTTAGCTGTATCGCTGCTGCTGCAAATGCGAATAAGTTTGTTGATGATATCCGTAATCTCTGTTTCGTTGTTGAAGTGATATTGATTAAACTGCAGGTTCCAGTTGTGCTCTCTATCCGGATCGCTGTTGTAATGATTGTTTAAATAGCCGAGCGTATCATTGATGTATTTTGCGTCTATAGCGAGTGCTATACACTGTGTCGGATTAAGCTCTGACGCTTCTGGAAAATCAATTATCATAGGTTCGTTTCCAGGGTTGATTGCCGTTTCCCCGGGCAGGTAAGTGAATTCAGGTTTGTCAAAAAGATGCACGATCTTTTTTCCCCGCATCATACTGGTAATTATAAAATTATTGAAGGTAAGCGGAACACGATAAGTTTCCTCGTAGCTTTCAAATATGTTCAGTTCGCAGTTGTTGAGATTGAACACGCGCCTGTTCTCCACAAGTTTTTGCAGCTCTTTGCGCGGAGTGAGACTAATAGTGTTCAGATAATTATGACTAGGCACAACCGAACGTTTTTGGTTGTATCAAAATACTAAAAAATAATCCAAGGCTAAAAAACTAAAGTACGATTGTGCTATAAATAAGTACTAAAGTGCAGTACACAGAAAAAATAAAAGGGGAAGTTAGAGGTGTGTAGCGATTGAAATAGTGGTAAGTGGGTAGCTCCGGCCTGTAACGAGATTTAGTGAAAAACCACAATGGCAGAATGAACATAGGTAAATAAAAGCATGGCATTATTACACAGCGGGGACAAAACAGGATTTTCAATTTAATGAACAGGTGTCGGATAATGGAGAGCGGTGGCGAAAGCTGCTGCTCTTTCTTTTTATTGGATGCACATCTTCTAACCAATTGTTCTACAATTCCTTCAACCTCCTGTAAAATATGGGTTTTCGATTGTTAGCGAAAATCAGTATTTTCATATCTGTCAGGCTTTGCCACTATTTGAAAAATAACCCCATAAAATTGTAAATTTTGATTTCAAAATTTATCAACCGACCATTTAACTTATTGCTTTTCGCAGCAACTCTGCTTTTTATTGCATCTATTTTTATAAGAGATGAAACGGCTAATCTTCACTACAACGATGCATACTATGTACTCTCTTTAAAAATGATTTGTCTTTGCGGTGTCGTCTTCCTTGGCTTTTTCTGGTTTCTCTACAGGGCCACGAACAATTTTTTGTATTCACGCATACTCACCTGGCTGCATGTGGTGATAACTGTTGCCGCCATATTTCTCTTCCTTTCTGCATTGCAATCAAACAATGTAAACACACCAAGGCGATACATCGATATTGTAGGCGTTGATACGATTGATCACAAATATGTAACCTCTATCATCATCCTCATCTGTGCATTTATCATTGCCCAGTTCATTTACATGTTGAACATACTTTTTGGGTTGTCGTCAAAGTCTAGTTTGGAATGACTGAATAACTGAATGGACTGAATAAACTGAATGGTTTGTGTGATACTCGCGAATTTTCACTTTAACCACTCAGTTTATTCAGTCCATTCAGTTTATTCAACTACGGCTCCTCTCCGAACCTTTTCCCCTCTCCGTTGTTAATCCCCAACAACAAAAAAGCAATCTATGGCCTTCAATTTACTTGATGCGGTAAAAAGCTATTTACCTGCGGATATTATTTCCAAAGCTGCAAGTTATCTGGGAGAGTCTGAAAACAATATAACAAAAGGAGTTGCTGCAGCGGTGCCACTTTCGATGGCAGGCATTATTCAAAAAGCGGAGACAGGTGGTGCAGATACCATTTTCAACTTTGCAAAGCAGGCATTCAATAGTGGTATTTTGCAAAATTTTGCAGGTTCGTTCAGCCATGAAGGAGGCGGAATACCAGCACTTGCGCCGGGTTTATTGTCCGGTATTTTTGGTGATAAGTTTGGCAGTATTGCAAATACGTTATCCGGTAGCCTGGGCTTAAAGGGTTCAACTTCATCGGCGTTGTTTGGTTCCATTGTTCCACTTATACTGGGACTTTTGGGAAAACATGCTGTCGATAATAATTTGTCGGCAGGAAGTTTATCTTCATTTTTATCAAGTCAAAAAAATGCAGTAGTCGGCAGCTTGCCGGCCGGTTTTGACATTACGAAGTTGTATGGCTTACATAGGCCTGAGCCTCATCACACACTTTCGCCCGCCGCACCCGCAGCACCGCCAAAAAGTAATCTTGTTTATTGGATCTTGCTTGGATTGTTTTTCTTGTGTATCATGTGGTGGCTTATGCGCAGCTGTAATGGTGCAAAGCATGGTGAAACAGCAGTAACGGAAACCGTTGCTCATGAAGAAAAACATGACACTGCAGCAGCAATAACAGCTCCGGCTCATGAATCTTTGAAATTGACTTTGCCAAATGGAGTGGAGATCAATGCATACAAAGGCGGAATAGAAGATGAGTTGATAGCATTTATAAAAGACCCCACAAAGATGGCTGGCAAGGACAACTGGTTTGATTTTACTGAACTCAATTTTAAATTTGCAACAGCGGAAATTGTTCCTGAGAGCCGCACAGAAGTAGACAATATCGTGCAGATATTAAAAGCATTTCCTAAGGTGAAAATAAAAGTAGGTGGCTATACGGACAAGGTAGGAGATGAAGCAGCCAACGTAAAGCTATCTTACGACAGAGCAAACGCCGTTACCAAAGCCTTGCAGGATGCGGGCGTTGGCGGGCAGGTTGTGAAAGCCGAAGGCTACGGTTCGCAATATGCGAAATACCCTGCCACTGCACCAGAAGAAGATCGTATAAAAGATAGGAGAGTAGCGGTGAGTGTGAGGGAGAAATAACTGAATGACTGAGTAACAGAATAACTGAATAAACTGAATAACTGAACTCGTAAGGCGATTTGCACTTAAAGTTCAGTTATTCAGTTTATTCAGTTATTCAATTATTAACTACCAAATACAACCCATTGTGACCCAACTAAATCCAAAGCAGTTAATCGTTAAGGGCGAGCAAAAGAATGCAGGTGCTTCTTCAATTAAGGGCGCTGAATTAAAAGCAAGCTACCAGATCGGCGCAGCTACAAGAGGCACACAGGAAAGCCATGCTATAGATCTGGAAAACCCCGATCATTTGCTGGAATTTGTGTTTGACGATGACTCCAGCTGGATGTGCGATGCGGCTACTTTGCACGAATTATTTCCCGATGTAAATATTCCCAACAGAGCCGGAGAGTTTGTGGTGCCTACAGTCATTGCAAATATAGACAGCGAAAGAGGCATTGTGGGACAGGCCGCGTTGAAGTTGCTGAATGTGTTTGTAAAGAAGTCTGTTCCGGACGGAGTGAAATCAATTGCAGAAAGATTGGAAGATAAGTTGGTGGGAAAAACGGAAGGACTCTGTGTGTTCAACAGTGATTTTTCTTTGGGAAAATATCAGCCGGATGATAAGGCTTCTGAGTCGCCCATACTGTTGTTTATACATGGCACCAATTCCAACACCGTTGGCGCTTACCAAAAGTTTAAAGGGTCACAGGTTTGGGATTTTATGCAGAGCAACTATAAAAGAGTATTGGCTTTTGAACATCGCACACTTACAAAAAGTCCGTTACGCAATGTGCTTGATTTGGTGAAGCAATTGCCAAATGAAGCAAACCTGCATGTGATCAGCCATTCACGCGGTGGTTTACTGGGTGATATTCTCTGCCGCTATTCAAAGGAAGACGATAAAAGTTTTCTCGGATTTCTTGATGAGCATATACGCCTGCTGAAAATTGAAGGCAGGGACGACGATATTAATTGCATTAAAGAACTGGACAGGGAATTTGGTAAAAGAAAAATTAAGGTTACAAAATTTATTCGCGTTGCGTGTCCAGCGGCTGGAACAAGACTTGCCTCAAAACGACTCGATAATATTTTCAATGCATTCTTTAATTTGTTGGGAGGCGCTGCAAATCCTGTTGCGGATATTTTAAAAGAGCTTGTTGCAGAAACCGTAAAAACAAAAGACGATGTAAATGCATTGCCGGGCATAGAAGCGATGAGCCCGGATTCTCCATTTGTAAAAGTACTGAATGATAGAAGCGATAATGCTGCTATTGGCGGCGGTTCGCTGGCGGTGATTTCAGGCAATGGAAAAATTGGACTTAGTGTAAAAAGCTTTGGTATCATTTTAGGCAAATTGTTTTTTGGTCAAAGAAATGATCTTGTGGTGAACACGGATTCAATGTACCTGGGCACACGCAGGAATGGCAACATTCAATATTTTTTTGACCAGGGCGGTGATGTGAATCACTTCAATTATTTCTTCAACACCAAAACAAGAGCGGCCATCAATGAAGCGCTGAAAGCTGTTGATGGCATTGCTATTCCCGGATTTACAAGTGTGAACCAATATGACGTGCCGGCAAGTGACAGAGCTTTCCTCGGCATCGAGCACGGCGAACTTCCTCCTTATCCAAATGTGCCAACGGGCAACAAACCGATTGTTGTTTTGCTGCCCGGTATTATGGGTTCTAATCTTTCCAAAGGAAAAGATAAAGTGTGGCTCAATTACGGCGCTTCCTTGCTGGGCGGATTGCTCAGAATGGAAAGGCTTGATGACAATTCGATCACAGCCACTTCGTTGATCGCTACTTCTTACAAACAACTGGCAACACGATTGTCGCACAACTACGATGTGGTAGTGTATCCATTTGATTGGAGAAAACAATTGAATGAATGTGCAAGTGATTTTAATGATAAAATAGTTGAGCTGCTTAAATTCAATCAGCCGATAAAAATAGTAGGTCACTCGATGGGAGGAGTATTGGTGCGTGATTTTATTATCAATCACAACGACACATGGACGAAGTTGAATGCTTCATCGGGATTCAAGCTGTTGTATCTCGGGTCTCCATTGGGCGGATCTTACAGAATACTCACCGTATTGTTTGGCAATGATTCTATTATCAACTCGCTTAACATGCTCGATATGAAGCATACAAAGAAAGAGTTGCTAACGATGTTCTCTTCCTTTCCCGGAATACTAAGCCTGTTGCCGCTTACGACCGACGATAAAAATGATTTCGGCAAATTGGATACATGGAAAAATATGGCCGATGCATTGGGTGATGGTGACTGGCCACTGCCATCAAAAGATTTGCTGGATACTTTTACAAAGTACAGAGATAACATTGTCGCAAAGACTGATGATATTGACTACAGCAATATTGTTTACATCGCGGGTAAAGACAAAGCCACACCCAGTGGCTATTTTAATGATAACATTCCTCCAAGAACAGAACTTGTTTTCTTGAGCACTGGCGAAGGCGATCAGAGTGTGACATGGGAACTTGGCATTCCTAAAAAGCTTGACAAGAAACAGGTGTATTACGTAGGCGTATCGCACGGAGCGCTGGCAAACGAACCAAAAATATTTGATGGTATTGAACAAATTCTGGCAAAAGGTTCAACCACAGCATTAACAAATGAAAGGCCCGTAGTGAGAGGCAGTGAGCAACAGTTTCGCATGCCTGTTGTGCACAATTTTGATCTTTCTGAAAGAGGCGTCTCCAATACGATACTTGGTATTTCCGGTGAAAATGTACAGCAACCGAGCCAGGTGCCATTGTCGGTGTCCATCAGTTGCGGTTGCCTGGACTACGCATCCTATCATGTGCTTGCAGGACACTTTTTGAACGACGGTATTTTATACGCTGAAGCCGCGATCAACAATGCGCTGGACAATAATCTTGTGAAGAGGCATACGCTTGGTATTTATCCCGGCGAGATTGGAACAAATACCATTGTGGGCGGCAATGAAGAGACCGACAGAATTTCGGGCGCCATTATAGTTGGCCTTGGTGAACCAGGAAAACTTACTCCATACCTGCTGACAACAACGGTGGAGAAAGGCATTCTGAAACATCTGCTAAACATTAACAGTAAGAAACTTGGTAAGATAGAAATAGGTATTTCTGCATTGATGATTGGTTGCGGATATGGCGGATTGTCAATTGAAAATTCCATCAAGGCAATTATAGAAGGCGTAAACAGTGCCAATGCAAAAATGCTGAAAGTGCAGAAGGACGATGAAGCCGTGAAACTTGTGCAGAACCTTGAGTTTGTAGAACTATATGAAGACAAAGCGTTGAGCTGTTTGTACACGCTGACAAAAATTGAGAACAATGAAAACAGCAGTTACAACATACGAATCGCCAACAGAAAAATTCGCGAGATGTTTGGCGCGCAGAAAAATCTTATTTCTACAGCTATTTCAGAGGCTTGGTGGAACAGGGTTTCAGTGAATTTTAAAACAACGAAAAATATTTATAAGGACAACGATAAAGACATTGTGAAAGACGTGTCGAGTATTGTGTTCAATGTAAGTACTGGCGAGGCAAGAGAGGAAGAAAATGAATTGTTTAGCAGCACGCCCTTGATCGATCTTTTCATTGAACAGATGTCCACTCAAAATAATTGGAACGCGACGTATGCGAAAACGCTTTTCGAATTGATGATTCCTAATGAGTTTAAACAGAATCTCAAAAAGAAAGGAAGCATTGTGTGGGTGTTGGATAAAAGTGCTGCGTCCTATCCATGGGAGTTATTGCAAGACAGTACAAGCGATGCAAAACCACTGTGTATAAATGCTGGGATGATAAGGCAACTGTCCACTACAAACTACAGGGCCGATATAAGAAGAGCGTCTGCCGATCTTGCATTGATTGTCGCTGATCCTGTGTTAGGCGGTTTTTTGCCTCAACTAAAGGGTGCGGAAAAAGAAGGTTCAAATGTTGAAAAATTGCTGGAAGTAAATAACTACAATAAGATTTCCATCATTGGCCAAACTGCTGCCGAAATTATTCCTGCACTTTACAGCAATGAGTTTAAAATAATACACCTCGCGGGTCACGGACTTTTTGATCCTACGTCTGTGAATGATTCGGGAATGGTGATTGGCAGGAATTTGTTTTTGTCCGTTAATGCGATCAAACAAATGAGTACCGTTCCTGAATTGGTGTTTGTAAACTGTTGCCATTTAGGAAAAGTGGATGCAGCGTATGAAAACTATTTTGCCAATAGGTACAGGCTGGCTGCTAACATAGGTACGGAGCTTATTGAAATGGGCGTGAAGGCTGTAATAGCCGCGGGTTGGGCAGTTGCAGACGATGCGGCTTCTGAGTTTGCCATTAAGTTCTATTCAGAAATGTTGAGTGGTGAAACATTTGGCGAAGCCGTTAAAAAAGCAAGAGGTGTTATTTATGAAAAATTCAGCGGCAGCAATAATACCTGGGGCGCTTATCAATGCTATGGCGATCCATATTACAAGTTGAAGAGCCGGACATCAAGAAGTACAAAGAAAGAAGAAGCGCCTGTGTTCCTGATCAGGGATGAAGCGGAGATACAGCTCATCAACCTGCGACGAAATCTTGATACCAGGTTAAGCACTTCCAATAAATCAAAAGTAAAGCTGCAACTGATATCGGCTGCTGTCGATAAAGCGGAAATAAGAAGTGGCAAAACATTGGAGCAGGAAGCATTGATCTATTATGAATTGGGTGAGTATGAATCTGCTATTGTAAAATTTGATTTGTTGCGTGCGGAGGAACATGCTGATTTTTCTGTCTCTGCGTTGGAAAAATATTGTATAGCGAAAGCGAAGAAGCTGGTGGTCGATTATAAATTGTCGAACAATAAACTTTCTGTTACAACAGAGATCGACGGCATTATAAGAGAATTACAGGAATTGTCTGTTATCAACAAGACTTCTGAAAGGCTTAACCTGATTGCCGAAACATATAAGCGCAAAGCATTGGTGAGTAAAGACAAGAAAGAAAAACTTGCAGCCTACACTAATGCGATGGATTTTTACGAGCAGGCAATTGATAAAAGAAGTGATAACATAAAAGCGCTTTGTAACTTAATGGTGCTGCGTATTTCGCTGACGGATAAAAAAGAAAAAGCTTCGCCTGATAAAAAGATAAACCTGAAATATCTCCGCAGAATAAAATCCAGGATGATGGGATTGGCAAACTATAACCGCAAACTGGATTACTGGGAATCGATGGAGTATCTGTGGGCATATCTTTCATGGATCGTAATGGGCGGTGATGTTGCGAAGATAGATGCTGATGATACGTGGAAAGGATTTGTGAACTGGTACAAAAAGAATTGGAAGGACGCTGCATCGAAAGGAAAGCAACTGACAGAAATAGAAAATCTTGAAATGCTTTCTGATGTGATTGCGAATTCTTCTTTGCCATATCGGGTAGCGTTGAAAGAAAGGATTGATGCATTGAGGGAAGGAGTGGAGAAGCTGTTGATGAGTTAGGAAATAAGAATGTGTGACTCTCTCTTTCAACACTAAGGCACTAAGGACACTAAGCCTCACTAAGGGTGGTTTTTAATTTCAGACTCTCTTAGTGAAACTTAGTGTCCTTAGTGCCTTAGTGGTAAATATTTTGAACATCAAATTGTAACCTATTCGCATTCATAAAAAATGCCGCTCTGCAAAGAGCGGCCTGTTCCACGGGTTAGCGGTTAGGGGTAGTGAGAAACTTTTTACTTTTTAATTACTATCGTTAACTCAATTAATTAAGGTTAACATTATTCATTTGCAGGCTGCAACTTCTGCTCGCGAACATAAGCTTTGTTCGCATGGATCATGCCCATAAGTCTTTGAACTGTTGTTGCGGAGCGCAAGCCATCCGACGGCGTATTCATCGTGTAGTCCAATAACTGATCGATGGTAGAAACTGCAACATGTACACGGCTATCAGACGAAGCATAGTAAATGAACACTTTGCCATCATCGTCCGCTATCCAGCCGTTGCTGAATACTACATTCGACACATCTCCCGTTCGTTCTTCGCCTTCAGGGGCAATAAAATAACCGGACGGTTTGTAAGTGATCTTTGTAAGGTCCTTGAGGTCCGTCATGAACATATATAGCACGTAACGCAGCCCTGCTGCCGTATTGCGCACACCATGTGCGAGGTGCAGCCATCCGTGTTTTGTTTTGATGGGAGCAGGGCCCTGTCCGTTCTTCAGTTCATTGATCGTGTGATAAGTTTTCGGATCGATGACCGTTTCTTCTTTTACTTCTGCGCCAACGATCTTTTCACTCAATCCAAAAGCTATACCACCGCCTTGTCCTGCTTCAATAAAAGTATCTTGCGGACGTGTGTAGAATGCATACCTGCCATTTACAAATTCCGGATGCAACACTACATTGCGCTGTTGCGGCGATTTGGTTTTAAGGTCAGGCAGCCGTTCCCATTTCTTCAAATCCTTACTGCGTACAATGCCACATTGTGCCACCGCAGAGCTTTGATCGCCAGGTAGTGCGGCAGGATCTTTTCTTTCTGTACAAAACAGACCATATACCCAGCCATCGTCGTGTGCTACCAGGCGCATATCATATACGTTGGTGTCAGGATTGTCCGTTTCAGGAATAACAACCGGCTCCTCCCAGAATTTAAAATTGTCTATGCCATTGTCGCTTTCTGCGATTGCAAAAAAAGATTTGCGGTCATTGCTTTCCACCCGCGGCATCAGTATGTATTTGTTGTTCCATTTTATAGCGCCTGTGTTGAAAACGGTGTTCACACCAAAGCGCTCCATTAAGTAAGGATTGGTAACCATGTTCAGGTCATAGCGCCATGTGATAGGTATATGTGCCGCTGTTAATGCCGGATTGCAAAATCTTTTTATGACGCCATTGCCGCCTTCGAGAGGTTCATTTTTTTGTGCAAGAAGGGCTTCATGATTTTTCTTCAGATATTCTAAACGCTCATTAAATATTTTCTCCATAAAGTTGCTTTTTATTAACCTCGCATTCTCTCCGGACGATGATTGCCTGTAATCATAAGCCTTTCATCATACCGGTTCTTTAGGGTTCATCACGAAAAAGCAAAAGCAATTTGAGCAAGCGTTGTAGCTTTTGCATGCCAAACAGAATACTCAAATTGCTTTTTGCGGTATTGATTTACAGATGGATTAATTAATTCCCATTGCATCTACATATACAGTAAAGCCACCGCTGCCGGTCCTTTCCTGCAGTATGATGTCTGTTATCGTTGTTCCGCTGATTAGTGATGAAATAGGGAAAGAATAATCTGTCCACTTACCTTCCACTAATGTAATCTCTTGTCCGCCAGCACTGTTTAACTGTAGCAATACAGTTTTTCCGCCAGTTCCCGGTGCGCCGTAAATAGAAATTTTAAATGTAGTGTGAGACCCGATTGCGACAGATGCGCCGCCAAGCTGCATTGGAGAACCATATCCTCCTACATAATCTATTTTAATCGATTTGTCGCCGGCTCTTACAGGGGTGGTATTGGCGAAATCTTTATTGCCTCCCCAGCCACCACTCCATCCGTTCCAGTTGCTGGTTAAAGCATCGTCGTAGAATGCTACCGCAATAGTAGGAGGAGGAACGGCTCCATTTATTTTAAGAATATCGGAAGATTGAACAGTAAGAGTAGAGTTCAATACACTTAAAGTTATTTTTCCTTCCGTAACACCGGTTGGAACTTTTACTACAATTTGTGTAGCAGACTTGCTCACAAATGTTGTTACCGGATCTGCATTTTGAAATGCAATGGCAGTCACCAGATCAAGGTTTGTGCCGGTGATGGTAAGATTTGCCAATGGGTCAACCGGGTTTGGTGTCATGGTTGTAACCGCTGGCAACGCTACGTTCAAGCTAACAGGGCAAATAGTTTGTACGCCTGAGGCTGCTTCCAATGTTACATTGCCTGCTGTTGTAGATGCAGGAACTTTTACTACGATCTGTGTAGCAGACTGACTAACAAAAGTTGTTACTGCATCCGAAACACCTGTGAAGTAAATTTTCTTTGCAAGATCCAGATCTGTTCCTGTAATGGTCAAGTTTGTCTGGTGCTTAACAGGATTTGGTGCAAGCGTTGTAGCCTTTGGCAGCGTTACGTGCAGTGTGTCTGCGGTTTCTACATAGCCTGAATCGGTGCCACTGTAACCAAGTACAAGTGTTCCTGTTTGTGCATCGTCCGGAACTTTTACTACCAGTTCAGTAATGCTTTGGCTCACAAACTGTGTAGTCACTTTACCATCAACGAACGTTACGGCCGTAACCCAGTTCAGGTAATTACCTTTAATGGTGATGTTTTCGCCGGGACGTGCAGTAGATGTGATAGAAGTTACTGTCGCAGTAACGCCGATGTTGAATTCTGTTTTAGATTTTACATCGCCTGTAGATGATTTCAGTGTAACAAATCCTTTCTCTGTTTCTACAGGTACCACTACAAAAATTTCTGTTGAACTCTGGCGAACAAATTTGTTACTGGCAACTTTGGCGTTTTGGAAATCGATCTCGGTAACCTTTTCGAGATTGTTACCAAAGAAAAGGATGGTATCGCCGGGGTTTGCGCCAGTAGGGCCAAAGCTCAGCAACTGCGTCATTCCATTGTTTGAAGGAGCGGAGTCTTTTTTACATGCTATGAAGTACAATGGTGCTATAATGACCATTAGTAACAACAAGCGCACGTTATAAATTATTTTCATTCTAAATAATGTTATAATTGAAGCAATTGGTTTTATTCAATACTCACTCGCTATATCGAGTTCTGCGGTGAGGGTTTACTTATTAGATTTTGGTACAATTCTAAAACTGTCAAAACTAATGTCTGCATCCAGATCGCCAGGACCTTGCATTAACAGCATTGCCCAATAGCCGTCAGAACTTACAACAGGTTTAACTGCGTAGCTGTTATAAACTTCTTCGTAAGGAATAACAACAGTTTGCCATTGACCTTTGGAGTCATAAGGTGGAGCCCACTGGTAATTGGTGGCGTCCTGTACATTTGTGCCTGCATTGATTCTTATCATTCCGTTGTTATAAGGTTTCATTGTACAGATCTCAAACTTCAGATAGTATTTTTCAGGATGCAGAAGTGCCTCGTCAGGAATGTTTTTGCTGTGAGATGGCATAGCAGAAGCAGGACCATCAGCAATCTCGTTCCAACTCCAGCTAGCGAGTTGTTTATTTACACGAATGTAATTGCCGCTGATTTTTGGAGGATCGCCGGGGCCAGGATTGCTTACCACCAGGCTTTCATCGTGCCATCCTTCATAAGGATCGCTGTTGATGAATTGATTTCTTGGGTCGCGGAACCAAAAGTCTGATTCAGCCTGTCCAAAATTTGTTTTCACTGTAATCGGCCCTGGCTGCGCATTTGCCGGTACTTTAAATTTCAATACGCCATCTTCAACAGAAACAATTTCGCCGGTTGCACCGCCGGTAAATGTTACAGTTAGTGGTTCATAGAAATAATTTCCTATGATAGTGGCAACATCTCCTTCGTTTACAAATTCGCACACCATACTGTTTAAGGATGGTTTGCTGATGTCAACTGTGAACGCATGTTTCAGTTTGTAGCCATTTGCAAAAACAATGGTTAGTGTATTGCTTACAGTATCTGGTATTGTGCTTGGCACAGACACGAGAATAGATGTGTTGCTGATGTAAGTAGGTGTTAGTCTTGACTGTTGGTCGTTGAACCATACTTCTCTTGCATCCTGTAGATTGGTACCCACAATGGCAATCAGTTGTCCCTGGTTCGCACTTACCAGTAAAGAGTCAGAAGAGAGCGGATTCGTTACCCTGATATAGTTGATAACAGGCATTGCTGATGAGTCCTTCTTGCAGGAAGTGATCATGCTTGCCGCTGCAACAAACATCAACAGGGTGAATAATATTTTATGTATCGATTTCATTGAAGTAGTTATTTCTTTTCAAAAAATTATTTGCTAAAACTATTGAGCATAATCAACAGGCGGCTTTGCCAGATTTGGAGCCTTAGCTATTTCCGTATTAGGAATAGGAAGCAGGAAGTTTCCATCGCTTGCTACCACTTGTCTTTCTGTAAACCATGATGTTTTAGTAAATGTCCACAAAGTAGGATTAGGCATTTGGTCAGGTTTTGCAAAAAATAAACCCCTGTCCTGGGCATTGAGCATATCGTATGCTTTTTGAGGGTTCCAGTAATGCAGGCTCACAAAGTCGTACCATGCCGTACCTTCCAATGCAAACTCTTTAAATCTTTCTGACCAAACTTTTTCGAGCGTAAGAGGTCCGCTTCCGTTAGTGCCACCCACTACGTATGCCGGTAATCCAGCTCTTTGATGTACTGCGTTAAAATAAGCAACGGCTGTTTCATCGCTTGTCGAAGCGTTGTTGCCAATAGCTGCTTCAGTGTATATCAGGTACATCTCTGCCAAACGCATCATGTAAGTGTCGTTAGGATAATGTTGTTGGGAAGCAACACCTGCCAGATCTATAGGTGAACCGATCACATATTTTTTGATTGACAAAAAGTTGTTGTCAGTACCAGTAAAAGGAAATATCAACTTCGTTTTGTCTGTTACCTTGGTAATTTCAGGATAATAAAAACCAGGCAGCATGAAAGTTGCATGCAGGCGCTGATCCACTGTTCTGCCCTTTAATGTACCATCGGATTGCAAATTGAAACCATCGTACTGGCTTAGCATCCACCATGTGGCGCTTTTATCTCCGCCCCATCCTCCAAAAGAAATATCAGGGCTATAGGCCAGATATTCAGGCATACTGTTGTTGGTTCCCCATGCTGAAGTTCCGGAGAATACCCACTGCAATTCAAACAATGATTCTGCATTGTTATCATAAGGATATTTGAAAAGCTGATCGTAACTGTCAAGAAGTTTTCTGCCGCTATGTGCTATCACATCTGCTGCATAGTATTTGGCGCTATCTAAAAATTGTTGGTTACGTGTACCGCCGCTGCTTCCTACTCCCGCCCTGGTTAAATAAAAACGGGCGAGCATTCCTTCAGCGGACCATTTTGTTAATCGTCCGCCCTGTGATTGCGCTTCAGGCAGGTCGGCTGCTGCGGCGTGCATTTCGTTTGTAATAAAGCGCCAAACGCTTGGTACGGTGTTGCGAACAATAGTTGTATCAAAAAGTTGTTCAACATTGTTTGTGATAATAGGTACTGCACCCCAGTTCATAACGAGGTAGCGATAAGCCAGGGCTCTCATAAATCTTGCCTCTGCCAGCGCTGTCTTTTTAACGCCTGCCGATACTCCGGAGCCGGCGTATTTATTGATGTTATAAATAGCCATATTGGATTGCGCCACGACATTGTAGAATGCGCGCCATGATGCGCCATTCTCGCCATTGTCACCCGTTGTATTGAACATCACATTTCCTCTGTCGTTCCATGCAGAAAAAGCGGAACCACCTCTAAAGTCGCCAAGATTATACATGGCCTTGTCGTTGTAGTCGAACCATACTTCGCTATAAAGCAAGCTGGTAGCAGCTCTTACCTGATCATCGGTTTTGTAGAAGTTCGCATCTACCACAGCGTCTTCCGGTGGCTTTTCGAGAAAACTCTTTTTGCAACTTGATAATGCTGCAATAGCAAGTATCAGTGTGGCGAAATAATTTTTATATCTTAAATTTTTCATTTTACAAGTAGTTTAGAAATTAACACTTACTGCTGCGTTGTACATTCTTGTGAGCGGATAACGGCCAAAGTCGATACCGATCGCCTGGTTGTCGGTAGATGAACCTGTGCCCACGTAAGAGCCAACTTCAGGATCATAACCATGATAGTGAGTTAGCGTTAACACGTTCTGTGCGCCCACTGTTACACGCAGGTTTCTTATCACTTTTGTATAACCCAGCCATTTTGCGGGAACATCATACGTAAGTGAAATATTCTTTAATCTCAGGTATGAGCCATCTTCTACAAATCTGTTAGTAATTTTTGCATAGTTATTATCGCTCGCGATCTGGTTGTTGGAAATGCGTGGAATGGAAGTTTCCGGATTGATCAGTTTTGGATTACTCGGGTCCTTGCTGTCTATCTTGGCATATTCCATCGCTTTTACAAGTAGGTTTCTGCTAAGGTTGATATTGTTAGGGTTGCTTGCATCAGCAGCAATGTAGTTGTACACCTGGTTGCCGTAAGTGCCAATGATCAGCATGCTCAATTCAAAGCCTTTGTAGCTGAAAGTATTGGTAAGACCACCTGTAAGTTTTGGCCATGGGTTACCAATATCTGTCATGTCGGCAACGGTAATTTTGCCATCACCATTGAGGTCCTTGTATTTCACATCACCTACCCATATTCCGGTTTGTGGATCCGCTGCAATCCTGTTGCCATTGTTATCCACCGGTACAGGACTTTTGTTGATATCTGCCACGGACTGGAACAGGCCATCTTCTACATATCCTCTGAACAACCAGGGTTGTAAACCCACTGTTGAACGCTGGGTCCAGTTATTCATCCACCATGAAGTTCTCTCAAGGAAAGGTTGATTGTTGTTTAAGTACTTGATCGTGCTTTTGTAATGTGAGATGTTCAGGTTCGCATCCCACCTAAAATCTTTATGGTCGATAATGGAAGCATTAATGGTGAAATCCCATCCTTTTGTTTGCATCGAGCCTGTATTAACAAGTGGTGCTTTTAAAGATCCGGGGCTGGAGTTGGTTCCCATATAATCAGGAGCACTCGCATTCATCATCAGGTTGCTGATGTTTCTTACATAATAGTTCGCATCAACGGTAATTCTATTGTGTATGAAACCCAGGTTCAAGCCGAAGTTGTTAGATTTGGTTTCTTCCCATTGAAAGTCAGGATTGGTATAAGTAGAAGGAAGAAAACCTGTTCCCCACGGCGTAGCACCGGTTGCCAGTGGAGCATAAACGGCATTAGAGCTGTTTCCTGAGTTACCAGTTGAGCCGGTTTCATATCTTAACTTCAATTCGCTCATCCATGGGATATCGAAGAATTTTTCCTGGCTCACTCTCCACGCTACAGACAATGAAGGGAAATTTCCCCATCGCTTATTGGAGCCGAAGTTTGGCGAACCATCTCTTCTGAAAGCGGAAGCTATTAGATAACGGTTGTCGTAGTTATAGGTTAAACGGCCTAGATATGACTCTATTCCGAAAAGATAGATGCCGCCACTGTTTGTTGCGCTGAGTGGATCTCCCGCATTTACATCAAAAACATCATTGGTAAGAAAGCCGGTTCTTCCAGCTGATAGAGCCTGGTATTTGGATTCCTGCGCTTCATGGCTCACCATTGCGGTAAAGTTGTGTTTACCTATTTGTTTCGCATATTCGACCAACTCGTTCCAGTTCCAATAGTAACTGGAATATGTACCCGTAGTTAAAGACGCCACCGTGTTGTAATGCCATTGGTCAATGTTGTAAGTAGGCGTGTAATAAGTAGAAAGTCCATTGCCAAAGCTACCGTTCAAAGAACTTCTGATGGTAAGACCCTTTACCGGCATGATGCTAACGTTCACGCCTCCCATAAACTGTCGCTTCATATTCTTGTTGGTAATAAGATTGGCCAGCGCTATAGGGTTGATAGGTGCATATTGGTTGGCGCCATTTACAGGATCGCTACCGCCCCACGATCCATCAAAATTGGTAACAGGAATTTGCGGCGTTAATCTTAATGCATTTGCAATAAGCGGGCTTTGGGCATCTCCGTAGTTAGTAGTTGTAAGATTTTCATCGGTTTGATTAAAACTAAGATTTGTTCCAAGATTGAGCCATTTTTTTGGCTTGCTGTCAAGGTTCAGCCTTGTTCCATATCTCTTGAAACCAGAGCCGGCCGCAACTCCATCCTGATCCATATACTCACCAGAAAGATAGTATGTAGTAGCGCCGCTACCACCACTTAGGTTTAGCTGATGTTTATTCATCGCCGCATTGTTAAACAGTGCTGCTTGCCAGTCTGTTCCTGCGCCGAGTAAAGAAGAATCTAAGAACTCAGCCGGTGTAGTACCACCTGCAATAGCATGATATTGCTTCACCATGCTTGCATATTGAGAAAGATTCATCACGCTCAGGTTATCCGGAGGTGTTTGCAAACTATAATTGTAACCGTAGTTAACTTTAAAGTCGCCGGCTTTACCACGTTTTGTAGTGATTAATACTACACCATTGGTTCCGCGTGAACCATAGATTGCAGTTGCTGACGGGCCTTCCAGTATTTGGATATCTTCAATATCTGCCGGATTTAAACCCGCTAAGGCATTTGACGAACTTGAATTGCCGTAGTTTACGTCATTTTCAATTTGAACCTGTATATCATCAATAACGTACAGCGGTTGAGTACGGCTATTAAGGGTGCTGATACCTCTGATATTAACTGACATACCACCGCCCGGCTGACCGGAGTTTTGTGTAACATACACGCCGGCCGCGCGGCCCTGCAATGCTTGCTCAACAGTGGTGTTCACCGTTTTTTCTATGGCTTTGGCATTTACTGATGTTTGCGCTGTGGTCAGGTTAGCTCTTTTAGATACACCATAACCAACCACCACAACATCACTCATTTGAACGCCGGAAGTATGCAGTACAACGGCGAAAACAGAGCCCGTGCCGATGGGAACTTCTTTCGTAGCTGTACCTACGTTGCTCACCACCAATGTGGTGGCATTGTCTGGTAGTTTGAGGGAAAATTTCCCTTCCTGATCTGTTAATGTTACTGCTTTGGAATTTTTTACGGCAACCGTAGCGCGGAAGAGCGGGTTACCATTGTTGTCGCTTACTGTACCTGAAATTGTTCTGCTTTGTGCCCACGAAATATGGCATAGGGCAAACGCAAAGAACAAGACTAGTACTAGCTTGGTCAATTTTGTCATAACGGCAAGTTGTTTTGGTAAAAATAGATAGCATTTTGCGTTAAATTAGAATACTTTTTTATCACTTATATATGTTTTTCTGACAAGTTTTTTCGTCAAGTCCTTGTGTTCCATTAAAGTTCTAAAAGAAAGTTTCGGTTGGTTGTAGTGATACTTTCTTAACTCATTTTGCGCTGAAATGTGGGAAGTTATTGGTTGTTAGTTGATAGTTGCGGGTTAGGTGCCGGTGGCCAGTAGCCGGTAGCCGGTGTTTTTGTGCGTTATTTTTCTATGAATAAAATCAGGTTGATAGGCTGGACTAAGGTTGACGTTCAATTACTAGCCACCGGCTACTAAGGCACAGAAACTATCAACTTTCCAACGATTCGCTTGTTTAGATAACCTGTATTCTCATTTTCAATTTTCAACTTTCAATTTTCAATTAACTACCTATGGCCAACACGCTGGTACAAAATGAAAGCATCAACAAAACGGAAGAAATAAAAGATTCCATACTCGAACATCTTTGTTTTAACCTGGGCAAGTCTCCCAGAATAGCCACTTTGCATGACTGGTACATGGCGACGGCCTATGCGGCACGCGAACGAATGATGCGCAACTTTGTGAGCTATACCGAAAGAATGGAAAATAAAACGCTGAAGATCGTCGGATATCTTTCAGCAGAGTTTTTGATGGGCCCACATCTCGGCAATGCGCTTATTAACCTCGGCATAGAGAATGAAACAAAAAAAGCAATTGAACAACTTGGCATTAATCTGAATGACGTACTGGAGCAGGAAGAAGAGCCGGGTCTTGGCAATGGCGGCCTTGGAAGGCTGGCGGCATGCTACCTCGATTCACTGGCTACTTTACAGGTGCCGGCAGTTGGTTATGGCATACGCTATGAGTTTGGCATTTTCGATCAATACATCCGCGATGGCTGGCAGGTAGAAGCTACTGACAAATGGCTGCGCAACGGAAACCCATGGGAAATTGTAAAACCCGAACTTAATTATACTGTAAAACTCGGCGGCCACACTGAAAGCTATACGGACGACAAAGGCAACTACAGGGTGAAATGGATAGCAGAATCTGAGATCAAAGGCATAGCTTATGATACGCCGGTGCCCGGTTATAAAAATGGTGTAACCGGTATACTTCGCTTATGGAAATCTGAAGCGGTAGAGTCTTTCGATTTTCATGCATTTGACAAAGGCGATTATTATGGAGCGGTGCATGAAAAAGTTTTTTCAGAAAATATATCCAAGGTCTTATATCCGAATGATGTTTCTGATGAAGGCAAAAGACTGCGGCTATCCCAACAATATTTTTTCGTTTCCTGCTCCTTGCAAAATGCTTTTCACATACTGCATTTGCGTGGGCTCAGTATTGACGACTTTCCAGAGTCGATGACGTTTCAGTTAAACGATACGCACCCTTCCGTTGCTATTGCCGAAATGATGCGTTTACTGATTGATGAACACCAGGTAGGTTGGGAGAGAGCCTGGGACATTACTAAAAAAACATTCGCTTACACCAATCATACTTTACTGCCCGAGGCACTTGAAAAGTGGTCGCTGCCTTTGTTTGCGCATGTGCTGCCAAGACCGCTTGAAATTATTTATGAAATCAACAGTCGCTTTCTTTTAACCATAAGAGACAAATATCCCGGCGATGAGGACAGGGTGAGGCGCATGTCGATTATTGATGAACGCGGCAACAAGTCTGTTCGAATGGCTCATTTGGCAACCATCGGAAGTCATGCTATCAACGGCGTTTCAGCTTTGCACACAAAATTATTGAAGGAGGATGTGTTGCATGATTTTTATGAATTGGAACCAGATATTTTCTTCAACGTTACAAACGGCGTTACGCCAAGAAGATGGATGAAGTTATACAATCCACGACTGACTTCGCTTATCACGACCAACATTGGAGAGAGTTGGGTAAATCATCTGGAAACAGATCTTGTGAAGCTTGAGCAATATGCAGATGATCCGGCCTTTCAGCAAGCATGGCATGATGTAAAAAGGCAGAACAAGATTGATCTCGGCAATTTGATACAAGCAATTGTTGGCACGAAAATAAATCCTGATTCATTGTTTGATATACAGGTGAAACGCATTCATGAATACAAGCGCCAGCATTTGAATGTCCTCTACATTGCGCATTTGTACAATTGCATAAAACAGAAACGAACAGAAGGTATTATTCCACGCACCTTCATCTTTGGTGGAAAAGCAGCACCGGGATATTTTATGGCAAAGCTGATCATTAAACTGATCAACGCTGTTGGCGAAACGATCAACAATGATCCGGATGTAAACGGTTTGATCAAAGTGATTTTCTTTCCTGATTTCAATGTAAAGAACGGCGCGCATATTTACAAAGCGGCAGACTTGTCCGAACAAATTTCTACCGCCGGTAAAGAAGCGTCAGGCACGGGCAACATGAAATTCGCCATGAATGGAGCGCTTACCATCGGCACGTTTGACGGAGCCAACATAGAAATAATGGAATGTGTAGGTGAGGAAAATTTCTTCCTGTTTGGATTACATGCTGCCGAAGTAGCTGAAACCAAACGCAATGGTTATCGTCCCTATGATATTTACAATAGCGATCAGGATTTGAAACAAGCAATTGATATGATTCAGTCAGGCGCATTCTCACACGGCGACACCGGTGTTTTTCAGCCTTTCGTTGATACATTGCTTAACTCCGATCCCTTCCTGGTGTTGAAAGACTTTCGTGCTTATGCAGAATGTCAGCAAAAAGTTTCTGCTGCGTATACCAACCAGAAGGAATGGACAAAAATGTCAATCCTGAATGTGGCAAGAATGGGTAAGTTTTCATCTGACAGATCAATAAAGGATTATTGTGAAAATATTTGGAAGGTGGCACATGGGTAACGCTTTTGAAATAACGGCAAGCCGCACGTCATTGCGAGCATCAGCACGTTCTGCATGTTACACTTTGTCGTGTAAAACCAAGCAATTGTGAACGGGGTGAAGCAATCTCGCCCGCGAACGGAGATTGCTTCGGCCGTTCGTAAACGTGGTGCTTTGTTTATTTCTTTCGCTCTGCCAACTCCGCGGGCCTCGCAATGACGTCGCCGGGTGTAACCAATGCTCAGTAGAATTGCTGCTGTACAAGTGAGTGACACAACCAAAGTTTAATAGCTGTACAAATGTTCGTCACATAAAAAAGCTTCAACAATCACAATGCAAGTCGCGAAAAAATACATTCACCAATACGGCGAAACTTTTCCGCTGGGATCAACCATTGTTCCCGGAGGAGTGAACTTTTCTTTGTTCTGCAAAAATGGTACAGCTGTTGAATTGTTGCTGTTCGGCAGTGTAGAAGACATCGAACCAAACAAAATCATAAAGCTCGATCCGAAAAGAAATCGTACCGATCAGTACTGGCACATATTCGTTCCCGAACTTCAAAGTGGACAATTGTATGCATATAGGATTGATGGTCCAAATGAGCCAGTAAACGGGCACAGATATGATGCTACATCAATACTTCTCGATCCTTATGCAAATGTGGTAGCTGTTCCGGAGAAATATAACCGACGCGCAAATGCAGATGAAAGGAAACGCGGTACGCCTGCCATGAAGAGCGCTGTTGCAGATCTCTCGTTGTACGATTGGGAGAATGATAAACCAATCGAACGGCCATTTGCGGAAACAGTTATTTACGAAACACATGCTGCCGGATTTACAATCAATCCTAATTCAAATATCGAAGAAACAAAACGAGGAACCTATAAGGGTATTATTGAGAAAATTTCCTATCTCAAAGAGTTGGGCATTACGGCAGTAGAGCTGTTGCCCGTGTTTCAGTTTGATGCGCAGGATAGCCCCGAAGGAATGGTCAACTATTGGGGATATAGTCCCATATCTTTCTTTGCGCCGCACCAGGCTTATAGTTCATCAAAAGGCCACATGCAGGTGCTTGATGATTTTCGCGACATGGTGAAAGCCTTGCACAAGGCAAATATTGAAGTGATACTTGACGTAGTATTCAATCATACATCAGAAGGCAATCATGAAGGTCCTTCAGTTTGTTATCGCGGAATAGACAACTCTGTGTATTACCTTTTAGAGAAAGACAAGCAAATCTATTCAAACTTTTCCGGCACCGGCAACACGCTAAATGCCAATCAACCCATTGTGCGAAGAATGATCATAGATAGCTTGCGTTTTTGGGTTTCAGAAATGCACGTCGATGGTTTTCGTTTTGATCTTGCGTCCATTTTGTCACGAGATGAAAATGGAACAGCAATTGAAAATCCGCCTGTATTGTGGGACATCGATTCCGACCCCGAGCTCGCGGGCACGAAACTCATCGCTGAAGCGTGGGATGCAGCAGGATTGTACCAGGTAGGTAGTTTTGCGGGCGACAGATGGAAGGAGTGGAACGGCGTATTTCGCGATGATCTTCGAAAATTTATGAGAGGAGATGATAACATTTTATCGCAATTCGTAACCCGCTTGATTGGAAGCCCGGATATTTATAGTTATCGCAATCGCGGCCCTGAACAAAGCATCAATTTTATTACCTGCCATGACGGGTTCACACTAAACGATCTTGTTTCCTACAACCAGAAGCATAACGAAGCAAACAGAGAAAATAACCGGGATGGTTGCAATGACAATTGCAGCTACAATTTCGGCGTGGAAGGCCCAACTGATGATGAAGCCATTGAAGCCATGCGCAACCGGCAGGTAAAGAATTTTCTTGCACTCACACTGCTCTCCATTGGAACGCCCATGATTCTGATGGGTGATGAAGTACGCAGAACGCAAAACGGCAACAACAACGCTTATTGTCAGAATAATGAGTTGAGTTGGTTTGACTGGTCGCTGGTTGATAAGCATGCCGGGCTGTTGCGATTTACAAAAAGGCTAATTGCTATGCGTCTGCAACGTGACATGTCTCAAGCGCAATTTGAAATGACATTGAATCAATTGCTGGACAGATCAACCATCCATTGGCACGGTGTTAAAATGAATGCGCCGGATTGGTCGCCAAACTCTCATTCTATTGCCATTACCGTAGAATCACTCGGTGGTAAAATAACGATGCATTTCATGCTCAATGCTCATAAAGAAGCCCTGGAGTTTGAGCTGCCCGAACCGCCGCCTGGCGTACAATGGAAGCGATGGATAGATACCTCTCTTGCATCTCCTGATGATATCTGCGATAGAAAGGAAGCGAAGGGATTTGATGGTCTCAAGTATAAAGTTGAGAAAGTAACGTTTGCCCTGGTGTTCTGGGAGAGATAAGCACACAGATGACACTGATTGGAATGATTCGCACTGACTTTAATAACTGAATAACTGATAGTTGATTGTATGCTTATTCTTAGCTAATTTAACCCTCAGGAGAATCCGTGTAGATCAGTCCAATGAGAGCCATCAGTGTGTCAATAATTTTCAACTTTCAACTTTCAATTTTCAATTACTCATGATACGTTTGCTTTCCCTTTACACAACATTTTTGCTTTGTGCATTAGTATCCATTTGCAATGAAGCCAACGCGCAGGATCATGCCACACATCCAACACTTGCCATCGGCAACAAAGCACCTGATTTTAACTTACCAGGCGTAGATGGAAAAAATTATTCACTGGCTGATTTCAAAAAGGCGAACATACTCGTCATCGTGTTTACCTGCAACCATTGCCCCACTGCGCAGGCTTATGAACAACGGATCATTAAGATGACGACAGACTATGCAAGTAAAGGTGTGCAAGTTGTTGCCATTATGCCGAACGATCCGCACTCTGTTCAACTAAACGAACTCGGCTATGCCGATACAGGCGACTCATTTGAAGAAATGAAATTGCATGCGCAAAGAAAAAATTTCAACTTTCCCTACTTATACGACGGCGATCACGAAGCTACTGCTGTGGCTTATGGGCCTGTCGCCACGCCGCATGTTTTTATTTTTGATAAAGAAAGAATTCTTCGCTACCAGGGGAGAATCGATGATGTAGAAAAGCCCACCGGCACACCCAAAAATAAGGATGCGCAAAATGCTATAGATGCATTGCTGGCAAACAAAGAACCAGCAATAAAAACAACAAAAGTATTTGGTTGCTCCATCAAATGGAAAGAGAAAGAGGACCTCGTAGCAAAGAGCGACAGTGAATGGGCCGCTATGCCTGTAACACTCGACACCATTGGCGAAAGCGGCATCAAAAGCCTTTTAAAAAACAACAGCGACAAACTCCGGCTGATCAACGTATGGGCCACCTGGTGCGGTCCTTGCGTAAACGAACTGCCATCATTCGTTACCATCAATAGAATGTACCGCAAAAGAGATTTCGAATTCATCACCATCAGCGCCGACAATCCCGAAAAGAAAGACAAAGTATTAAAGACCTTAAAAGAATTGAAACTCTCTAATACGAACTATCTCTACAACCAGGATGATAAATACAAGCTCATAGAAGCAGTGGACCCTAACTGGGCCGGCGCCCTGCCATACACCATTCTCATTGAGCCCGGTGGCAAGATCATCTATGCGCGCCAAGGCACTATCAATCCGATGGAAATGAAAACGATGATTGTAGAGAATGCATTGATTGGAAGATTTTACTAGCGCCTGCTAAACATAATTCAATAGCGTTTTCTTTGCGAGAAGGCTTCGACAAGCTCAGTCCCGCTGGTACCAGCGGGACTGAGCTTGTCGAAGCCTCTTGAACATAAACAATGTTATTGAATGCGCTTAAGGAACCGACGTTAAACCTAATGGATCAATCCCGGTCAAACCCTCGTAACGCCAGACATGGATTTTACTGCTGTGAAATTTATTTTCACTAATGCTAAAATTTGGCCTGATAATTTCTTGCAACCGGTAAAATTGGTGACCGGTGTCGCGATCTGTTTAATCGTAAACTTTTTCTCAAAACGTATCAAATGAAAAATAGGGCAAAATTTACAAAGATCCTTTCGATGTTAATGTTTGGCTGCATAATCTTTTTATGCGTACCCAGCAATGCCTCTCCGGCTGCGACTAGTAATTCCGATGGTCGCGATACAGCAATTATGAACTTCCTCAAAAAACAGCCTTCTTTTTCAAAGCTTTCTGCCCGTGAACAGGATGTTGTGTATTGGGTAAATGAAGTGCGCGTTCACCCACGCGAGTTTTACGATAAACATGTTGCAGTGTATGTAAGCAATAATTTGAAATCAAAGAGTGCAAATGTACGGTCCCTGAAAAGTGAACTTTACAAAGCAAGCCCCGTTACTCCGTTGATAGTTATCTCTCCGTTAAATCAAACAGCAAAGAATCATGCGACCGACTTGGCCCGTCATCAACAATTTTCTCATAACTCTTCCGATGGAACTTCATTCAGCCGCCGCATGGCGAATGCCGGAATGCCTGGTTCCTGCGCGGAAAATATATACAACGGTGGTGATGCTGCGTTGGATGCCGTGATTACATTACTCATTGATGAAGGCGTTTCAGGCTATGGTCACAGACGTAATATTCTTAATAAAAATGCAAGGCTCATAGGCGTTTCATTTGTTCCTTATAATTCAGGCAGCTTTATTTTGGTGCAGGATTTTGTTACGCAGTAGTTTGATATTGTTCAAAGGAAATTCCAACAAAGAGGCGTGTCAGGCTGAGTTTGCCTACAGGCATCTTTTAATTTTGTTAAGGTAGAACAAACGAAAAGCCGAAACCCATATTGATATTGAGCTTCGGCTTTTCGTTTGTTTATTGAGTTTGGGAGCTGTAGCCTGCTACAGATCTGCTTCTTAGTCAAATATTTATTCCAGATATTAATCGGCTTTAACCATAGTAAAGCTTTTAATTTTAATTATCTAAATATAGATAATCATTAAACCAAGTTTTGTTTAATTTCACTGCGACTAGCTTTTCTTTTAGAGGTAGTTCTCCTACAGTATCAAACCATTTTTCTTCACCTGTTTGTATGTTTTTCAGCTTAACGCGGTCATAAGAACTTGAATTATCCTGATACCAAACATTGATAACTTTCCCAATGGTGTAATCGGTAGAATATCTTAACCGCGTAAGTATTTCTTCGCCGTATTTTATTGCCTTTTTTTTTGGTAATAAATCATATAGCTTGGTTAATTCCAGTTTGTTTGATGCAGCGATTATTCTGATCTCTTCATCCGTTAATACTTCTGATTGGCTCGTTCTTTCATTTTTTGATCTTGCCAGACGCCATTCCTTTAGAATCTGCGATCTTAATTTTTGTTCGGGCGTTAAGTCATTTGGTCGTGGCGCAGGTTGAATATTTGTCTTGTTAGTCTCTATTGCCTGCGGGTGTGTTTCTTGTGTTGTTGCTAAGGCATCAAATCTCTTCCTTATCCCATTTACTTTAATATTGTTAATTTCTTCCATTAAAGCCTGATATGCTTCCTCATCTTCTTTTCGGGTAATTAGAATTCCCATTTCAATATTATTTTGCTGGGAATAATCATATAGGTTCATAGAACAAATAATAGCCCGGTCTTCATTTATATAACATTTTGCGTGAAGATTTAGTTTTTCAATTACTTTTAAATCCTCTATATCTTTTATCCAATCCAACTCAGTTTTTTTAAGTTCAGACTTGCCATACACTATGACAATTTCAGACATAGTACCAATTTTACTTTTTGTCTTAAGCCGTTCCTGGATCTGAGAATTTACTTTCAAGTAAGGGGAGACCAAAATAATTTTGTCTTTTGCATCTTTGATCAGCCTCATTAATTCATTTGAGATTGCCTGGGTTTCTAAAAATTTTGCCATGATCTTTGGGTTATTGCATCTAACGAATAGGTGCCATGAAAATTGTTTTGTCTAAGTAAATGTGTGTCTTATCGACGTCAAAAGGGTTGATGTGACCTATTTCAAACCTTTTTGAGCTGGCTCGATCAAAAGAGCCACTTAGTGCTTTCTCCAATTCCAGGGCGAAATGTGGTTAGGATCTGCCCAAAGGCCAATTTTATTTTGTCTTGCAATTAATTCCAGGCTGTCATATGATGTATCGGTGGAGTATTTCTTGAAATGCCACGCAAGCCCCGCCTTCACCAATTCTTTATTTATATTTTCATTTCTTTCGTTGATAATAACGCCAATAAGCCGCCTGTATCTATCATACTTACCTTCATTCATTACGGTTACGGTTTGTCCAAAACAATGGTCTGATGTGAATTTTTTCGCATCCTGTCCGAATGGCTGTTTCCCCTTAAGTTCTGGGCAATCGATATGGGCAAATCTTATAGTCAAGGGGGCTCCATCATAAAGTACTTCAATAGTGTCTCCATCCTTTACAGCAATTACTTTCCCAGTTATTGAGCTGTCAATTTCTTTTACCTTAGTGGAACAGGAAAGAAAAGCGAAAAGTAAAAGTATTTTGGGAAGCGAATTGAATAGACTCATAGCTGTACCTCCGATTGTGATTTTGTTGCCAACATGCTCCATTGCTTGATTGTTCAAGACTTAATATTTTTGCCACTGAAAGCTTTTGAAACCACTTTCATTGGCCCATTTTCGCCAAACCGCCTCAAGAATCTCATTATCTCTTTGTCCTGTTGGATGCTTGTATGTTTCTAGTCTTAGGTCTTTATCTCTTTCGTCGGTTTCTACGATGTGGAGGTTTATATTTTTGTTTTTGTCCTTCTTAGATGGAAGTAGGCACAAGGAGTTATTAGTTTCAAGCGCAGTCTTGATGTCTACTTTGTTAGCTTCACAATATTGTCGCACTTTTTCAATCTGAGGTTCGCCAAAATAAAACTGATCATTTGTGCTTTTGTTTTTATACTCCAAATATCCGTCGGTAAAAATATAGATGTGATTTTGATAGTTGATATAGGTTGTGTCTATTCCGTCAGTCACATGAGAGTCTTCTTTAACGATCGGTTCATTTTCAATTTTCTCAATTAACATACTAATTAAATCCAAACCAGGATTTCTGACAGTGTTATAGACATTTGTAACACTGCTTTTAAACTCTTTAAGCTGTTGGTCCAAACCACTATTCGCAAATTTTCCCGTTGAATTAATAAAGCATTGTTTGTCTCCCAAATATTTAATTTTACTGAGATCAACCGAGGCTGCGACTTTTTGGGAGAACGCAGAAAAAGCAATACAGGACTTGTCGCCGATTTTTTCTCCCGGTCTAACACATTCAGTTTTGAAATAGTCAACCAGCCTGAAAATTTCATTTGTGTCTTTCTGAGGTCTATTTTCAATACGACTCGACAGGTCCGAAAGAATGACAATATTTTGATACGTCAAATTTTTGTTTTGAGATTCAGAACCACAAGCAGCCAATAATACCGTTGGTAAACAAAAGGCTAAAATTTTATTCATTTCTAGAGGTTTAATTAATGGGTTTGATGGTTTGTTCAATCTCTTTCACTCTTTTAGCTACCTCAGTTTCTGCATAATACTCTGGAAGATATTCGATGAAGCCTGACATGTAAGCTGAAATAACATTTTTCAAAATCTCATCGGTAAAGATTTTACCGCTTAGTATTCTAGCCCTAAAGTCTTGGAAGATTTCACTTATCTGATCTAATAACTTTTTGTATTTGCTTGCAATTTGATTTTCGCAGCTATTGATTGCTGTTTCTAATGTTTCAATTTTATCGCTCTTGACTTTTATTGCTTCTTCTTTTTCTTTTATTTTATTGCTCAAAGATTCCTTCTCGGCATTTAAGTCTATCATTTCTTCATCCAGAAATTTTATTTTTCTCGCTTTTTCGGCATCAACAATTTCTCTCTGTGAGTTTTTATATGCATGTTCTATGTTAACCACCAAGTAGTGAGTAATAATCAGAGGCAACATTCCGAATGCAAAAATTAGCCAGAACTCGCCATGCTCTACGACCTCCCATATTTTGAGGTGCGATTCTTGCCCTACTAACAAACTTTTTATTTCATCCGTATTCATGGCAACCATAGTGGAAACCACAATATCGAAAACCAATACACCTATCCAAAAGCACATAGTATTTACCCATTTCTTTTTACTTCCAAGCAGCTCCAGATTTGATAGCAAGATGGGTATAATAAAGAAAAGCATTGCAATGATGCCGAAAAGAGCACCTTGTTGTTTGAATATTTTGCCAATGGCATTTGCATCGACAAGCTGCGGTAAAGGTGGCGTTATACCAGCCTCCAGGGAAGTACGGAGTATGTTTCCTTCAAAAAATACCTTGTAGATCGCAGAGGCGAAAAATATTGATAGATAGAATGTGAAGATGCCCAAACCAATCAGCGCAATGATTGTTCCAACTGACCAGAATTTTTTTACTACAAATGATTGTTCAAGTGTTTTCTTTTCGAGTTTGTTTTTTTCAATTTCCTTATTGATTTGCAAGAGTCCTTTTTCACCGGTGTTTTGATTGCCGGATTCAAAAAATCCTTTCTCTTGTTTCAGTCCTGAAATTTTGTCTTTGATTTGACGTATTTCCAATTCATTGTCGCGTTTCGCAGCAACCAGTTCTGTTTGTTTTTCAGTTTCTAAGTTTGTTTTTCTGTTCTCAAAAGCGTTAGAAATATTAGAAGTCAGGGTGTTCTTTTTATTGCCCAAACTATCGTCAGTAGCATAAACTCTGATTTCCTCTTTGATAGCAAAATACTTTATTCTAAAAATATCAATATTGCCACCGCTTTCTTTGGATTTTTCGTACCCCTGCTTTTTATATTCATGCGTGTTAATCTGCACTGATGAATATACGAGGTCGTGTAGTAGCTGAGAAAATGCGTTAACAGGATTCATTGGTTGTGGTTGTTGAGGCGCACCATTAGATAATTGTGATACAGCGTTTACTGCTATATTGTTATCGATGTTATATTTTAGTCGGTTAAATTCCGTAAGCAGCTGTTCGTAGATTCCCAGATCATCAGAAACGTGAATATTTTCAACGTTATTGTTACTTGCATTATAAGAGTAATTGTATGATCCGTTGACTGAAATTCTGCTATCTACAAGACAAAATTTATGATGCATTATTCCCCTTGCGTCACCTGTTTCAGACGCGTGGACACTGATATTTGCGCCGCGTAGCATTAATTTTACAGTTTCGTTTTGAGCGTTTGACGAAAGAATAATATCAACTGCTACGTTTCTGTTTTTTGCCTCAATGATTGCTGTTGCGATATCTCTGTCTGTAAAATAAGCCATCGCAAGAAAGACACATTGTCTTGCGTTGGTGATTTCGGAAATAATTCTTTGTTTGATTTCAGTGCCGTTTGTGATTATATCGTTCATAAAACGTTGCCTTGTATTTTTCTGTGTTTAAAATGCTGTTTAGGGGCGCAGACTAGCTATAGGCAATTTGCCTGTTGTTGCTGCTTTTTTGTGTCGACTTATTATTTTTAATTGTAGGATGTGTATCTTCTGACCATACCGTTGTAGAGGAATTGAGAAAATGGAAATGAGAAGTCTTTATCATATGAGACGCTTTAGTTTATCAGGGTGACGATAAAATACTCGCATTTAATAACATGCGTAATTATTTATGATAAGTGTGATAAAGCGCGGTGTTGTTATTATTGGATGCAATTTTCTTGCTTAATGGAACCTTGATATTCTGACAACAGATCTAGCTATATGCTCGAAACATTAGTGCTAGAAAGATGGCCCAACCTAAACCTATTTTTAAAAAATCGGGCATTGCTCCTCAATTAAAGGTGCATGAGAAGTTTGGACGGTTTAATAGTGAAGTTCGAATTGTTCTACAAAACTACACTCGAAATAACGAATACAAAAATCAATTTGCCTTCCGGAAGCGAGTATTGGATCAACGTTTGAGATGCCGGGATGAACTGATCAATCCCCGATATCAATTGATCATTCCTCTAAAGCCAATCCATCAATTTCGAGAACTATTTTTAGTGAACAACGACCCTAAGAGAAATACGCCGACTATTAAATCGACAATGTTCCATAATTCCCTTCCAAGAGGAATTTTAAAGAACGGTTGAAATAGTATTGCTAAGCTTAGATAAACTATTTTCGAAAAGTCTTCTTTCTTTTGATATGCATCATAGCTTAATATTAAAAAGCCCACTAATGAAATGAAGCGGATAAGTTGATAATATCCATAGGGCATTTTCAATAAACATAGAAACAGCAGTATTGCGAGGATGATTTTAAATCCGTTCATAACAAGCGTAATTGTTTATTGTTTTAGGATGCATTTTTCTTACAACGCGCCGCTAGTAGCAGGCGTTACATACAGATTTGTTTTTAAGCCTAGCAGTTGTATAACGGACTTTATTTATTTGAGAAAAATCTAATACGGTTAATGGTATTAGACGATTCAGGTAGGAACTCGTAAATCTTAATGTTTAACGGATGCGGAAGCTGGCGGGTTAATTAAGGTTAAAGGGAAGGGCGGCTTTGGGAGGTTTTTGGCAAAGCTTAACGAGATAAACAAAAAATCCCATAAGTCAAAACTTACGGGATTTTCAAATTTCGTGGAGCTGAGGGGGCTAGAACCCGCTACAGATCTGCTTCTTAGTCAATTATTTCAAAGTATCTAAACACGCAAGTTCAATGAATGACTCAATCTGTTTTTAACAAGTATATGATGGCGTAAAGATATGGCAATTTGTGATTCCAAATAACAAACTTACTTTTCACCGGCAACTGACTGCCCTTTAAAATAAACAATGAATAATCTTATTAATGGATATTTGATGTTGCCAAAAAATATTTTGGCAACATCAAACGTATTATATGATTTGTTATTTAACGCGAATATTTTGAATTGTACAAAATGATGTGTAAAGTGATACCCATTGTTTATTTGTTTATTGGATTGATTTCACATCAATTTGTTGGCTCTTTAATGCATTGTTTAAAAAAGCTGGCTTAGTTACGGGATCTTTTGCTAAATCTTGTAACGCTTTCTTCATGATATTTACATCTGTGGTTTCAACTAGGAGAGTTGGATATTGTTTCTTCAAAAAATCATACTCGCTTTTTATTCTTTCATTTTCCGCTGCGGTCAGAGCTGCAGCTTTTCTAGTTTTGTGTTCAATGTACAACGATGATAAAAGAATAGTGGCATCGAAACCATCTACTTGGGTAATCACATTTTTTAAAACAAATTTGTCTTCTAAGTCATCCACAAAACTGTAATTGCCAGCGGCCGTTACGTAGTTAGCGCCGTTTAATTCCACGTTTGTAGCGATTTTTTTTGACTTTGATGTAGTCACCTCCATTCGGCCAATCACAAATGCCTTATCAATAAATTTCATTTTAGCAGTAGGATATTTGTCATATAAATCAATCAATGTTTTTTTCGTATCATCGGGTAAACTCGAAAATAGCGTTGACAAGTCTTTACCATCTTCTGAAAACCAATTAAATTCACCAACGTCTTCAACTTCCCAAGTGAATTTTGCCACATCTCCCGACGAAAAAGATGAGCTAGCACTCACAAATGGTAATGATAGACTGCCACTTACAGAAGTTTCGCTTGAAAAAACTCCTGATATTTTTCTGCTCAATGTTGGAATGTCCATTTTTTTTGAACGAGTTTTTAAGGCAGTAGGTCCGATCTTATAAATTATATTAGAACTGTCGCTGTAAATGAAAATTCCCCCAATTAATGCGTCCAATGCATTTTGCTCGCTTGGCTGATATTCGCCTTTGGTTAATTTATAAGCACTGAATTTACTCATTACATCCGTAAAATCTTGCGTCCTCACCGGAACTGCCAGGTTATAAAGCGTTACAGTTGGATTTTCTCCTTCAGAAATTGAATATTTTTGTGTAACGTAGCCTCCTCCGGATAAATATCCTTTTATTAAAATTGTGTTTCTTTTACTTTTATGAAAGTCAACAGGGAAGGTGATATCAACGTCCTTTTGAAGTGTTCCCTTTGAAAGGTAATTTAAATTTGCGCTATTCGATTCTGTAGCTGAACCAAACCAATAATCTACAGAAGTAAGTAGTTGGTTGGTTTTATTGCTGATCTTGATTTGAATAGTTTTTGCATAACAATTTGCTAATGCGAACAGGAGTAATGTAGTAATAGATGTTTTATACATGGTTAGGGTTTGTAAGTTTTAGTAATCGAAATCTACTAAGGCTGATAGTATTTCCAACATTTATAGGTAATTTTTTCAAGCCTAATACCTATTTGAACATTTACTTACTAAATATTCAAAAATAATAGTATAGCCTGCAGACATCTTATTCTTAAAAATGTTGACCAGATTTGTTTGCATCGAATTTTTGTGTAATGCTTCGTCATGTCACCAATGTGGCCATGCTTTGGTAAATGGTAAATATAAGCTCATAATTCGGCTCTTGCAATAGTCAATGGTTTTGTTATCATTTGAATGGTCTGACCTACCTATGTTACAGACAAAGGTTTAGATGATATAAGGTGAACTCACTAAAATTATTCAACATCTTCAAATATTGAAGGGGTTAGTAAAAACAGATAAAATCATTTTTATCTTTATCAAAACGAAATGTGATGAAAGAAAATGTGAATAATGGGAACCCGGTTACACCGATTTTGTTTCCGTATCAACCGGAACAATTCTGGCAATCTTTGCGCCTGATAATAAGAGAAGAAATCTCAAAGGCCGAGAAAGAAAAGCCTGTTTCTCCAACCTTTGAAACACCCGGCATGACTTATAAGCCTCTTTATAAGATTTCTGAGGTGTGCGAACTTTTTCACATTACAAAGCCTACCATCTACTCGTGGGTGCAACACGGCAAATTAAAACCTTTCAAGGTGCGATCCAGAGTATTTTTTCTTTGGCAGGATATTCAGTTGTTATTACAACCAAGTGTTGAAGAATTTTAATTTTATAGTTTGAAACCTGATTGGATTCGAACCGCTTATGATAACCAGTTAATTATCACGCATTTATTTTTCTCAAAATGCTTTGGACACCTGCATTTTTGAAATGATTTAAAGAGCTTATTCTTCTCAAATTTACCCCAAAAATTCAAAAGACGATGTGGTTTTATATCCCTTGAACTTCTTTAGTTTTTGAAGGTGTTGTTGAAGAAATGCCCCACTGTTTCAACTTAGTTGAGTCATGGAATTTGTAGAAATGAAATTGTGAGTTATGAATACCTTTAAAAGGAGAATGGCAGACGAGTATCCTCAAAAAATATATGCATCACAGTTAGTGACCATTGATGATCTCCATGAATTACGAAAGAATATAGTCAATGATTTGCTTACAGCATTAAAGCCATCACTTCCGCAACCCATGAAAAAGTGACTGAAATCTCATGGGGTTTGGAAGCTATTGAAGAATTTATCTATTATGATGTCGATGAGGAACTGAAAATAATTGTGATCAAACTTATTCCGGATGAGAACGGCTTCCACAAAGCAGGAATTGACGAAAGAGATTTTCTGTTGAATGAGGTAGTAAATGATTTGCCGAACATCATGAACAAAATGGGTGACCTGATAAATGCGCACGAATTGATATGCGCAATTGATCAGCGTGTATCGGCTGTGCCCTTTGACATTGTTGTTCACGGTGAAGACTACGTGGACGAACAGCCTTTCTAATCTCGAAACAAATACTACCAAACGCGAAACAAATAGAAATGAGCATTCATTTCAAATGACAGCCTGCTAGTTTCGGCTGACTACTAAAAACAGCTATTTGAAATTTAACAGTTTATATATAATTTAAAACAAAAAATGAATCGGTTGGCGAATTTTTTAACCCCTGTCATCGTCATCGGAATTTTTTTCATGATGATTTTTGCCGCTTGGCATTGTGCCAGTGGACGCTCCCGTTCAACCAATAATAAGAAAGATACGTCGAACTCGTCTATAACAACGACCTTCAAAAAGCAAGATGATGTATCGGTTATTTCTAATGACTATGATTTGGATTCTATTAGTTATGAACGGGATAGTATTCCCCAAAAAAATCCATCATCGGAACAGAAAAATCAACAGACGGAATTGGTCAAACTTAACAAGGAGTTAGACTTAAAACTACAGGAATGTTTGCGTTTGGAGCGCGATTTGCACAAAGCTGAATCCCAATTACAGCAACTTCGCCCCCCCGCTGAGTTGCCACTCAAGTATACCTTCTTCAGTGAAGCGGAAAAAAAATATCAAGACGCCAAAAATCTTGTTCTCGACCTAAGCATACAACTGGAAAAAGCAGAACAAGAATTGAAGACCTCCTTGGAAAAAAGGAAATTATTTCTCGATTCGACAAATTCTAGCCCGGCGTGGGTCGAGTTCATGGGACCGGCAGGTAGAATAATCCCTGAACAAGCGAAAAAGGAAAGCAGATCGGCAGCTTCAAAAACGAACGATAAAAGACCAAAAAGGACTCAAAAAATCCCGAAACCAAACGCTGGGAACTCGGTATCAACATTTGTTGGCAGTGAATCAACCACGGGGTTAAAAGAAGCGAGTATTTCGCATAATATCCCCGAAAGAATGCTAGTTGATAGTACTTATCAAATAACAGCTGCAGTGAGCTTCGCAAAGGTGATTAGCAAAATTATAACCCCTTTTCCTATCAAACAAGAAGTCAAAATAGAGCCAGTCTGGGTCACCCGAGTTGTCGATGTGAAACTAGATGGGCCCATTGCAGACTTTACAATAGAAGACCATCTCAGTACTCATCCACAATATATAAATGACACTAACAGTAGTATAGTTTTTAATTTTTTCGTCACTCCTAAAAGACAAGGGATGAAAAAACTACAATTGATCGTAACAGCCTTTTTAGACGAAAATAACCTCCACAAAAATGACAAGGTTGTTTATGATAAAATATTTCTTGTAGACGTTCCACCCTTTTATCACGTGAAAAAGTTTGCCGCAGAAAATTGGCAGTGGTTATGGACTTTGTTGGTGGTGCCTGTTGCCATCTTTATATGGAGAAATTATATTAAAAAGATATTCAAAAGGATGTTCCCAAATGCCAAGTTGGATGATACTGAAAATGAATTACCTTATTGATATTTGCCAAAAAAAGGATAGAGCCTGACGAAAACGGTGTCGTTAATCATCTAAAGTAAACACAACTGGTTAATTGAGATCAATGGAAAAATTCCTCAGGTACAAATTACGGGTAACCCCAGATGAAATCTATTTCTTGGGAAATGAAGAAGATAATTGGCGGTAAAAACCATGTTACCGACATTAATGTCGGTAACATCGATCAAATAATTGTTAATCAAGTGTAAATACCGTTGAAGTGGACCCCTCAATACCGGATCAAATTGACCCCTCAAAAATGGATTAAGAAAGAGCGCAGAGAGATTGCGTTTATGCGTCAAAAATAATTGATTATTCTGTGATGA